>ERZ794982.36-NODE-36-length-123387-cov-57.983289_pt1 | contig 123387 bp, 123 predicted proteins | sample MGYA00433071_ERZ794982 | MGnify/ENA primary metagenome ERZ794982 (study PRJEB30140, sample SAMN00862574) | bioreactor metagenome | study: EMG produced TPA metagenomics assembly of the Bioreactor inoculated with sediment Metagenome (bioreactor metagenome)...
ACAATCTTTCAATCGTTCCTCTGAAATTGGACGGGAATTATAGACAAAATTTTATACTTTGTCAAGAACTTTCTCTGAATGTTGGCTTAAATTTTTGATTTTTTTTGAATAAATCCCGTATGAGGCTCTATTACAATAACAGATATATCTCCTTTACTGTTATACAAGGTGATTTCACAAGCTCTTTTTACTAAATATTCAAAATGTTTATGAGCTTCATTTGAAAGTTTTGAATACAATTCTCCGGAACTTCCAAAAGAGAGTTGACCCAATGAGGTAGTATCATTGCAACTCACTTTGACATCTGTAATATCAAACTCTTTCGTCAATAATACATATTTACTTCTGTCTTCGTAATAGTCGCATTGGTTATCGCTATAAATGTATTGATTGGTTAGTGGATCTTTGAGTGTTTCACTTTTGGCAATTTGCCCCGTTTGGTTCGTATCACTGTAAATGGCATAATACAGTCCACCCACATCTTTATTGCATCGTAAAAATTTAAGACTCCAACGTTTTTTATGCCATAAGTTGTCATTGGGGTCAAACTTATTATCAATGAGTGCTTGAATACGTGTCTGTTTTAAATACAAAATCAATCGGTCAGTGGCAACGTCCAATTGATTATCTTTTATATCAAACTTTAAAATAAATGCCGAATAAAAAATGCCCAATAAGATTAAAACAATAATAATTTCTAAAAAAGTCAATGCTTTTTTAAACATCATTTTTCTTGAGTATCCAAATTGACATAATAAATAGAAAGAATATTTTTGTTTAAATAAACAATATCAAATCGTTTATCGTACAAGTTTAATGGTGTTAATGAGATGAAATGCCTTTTATCTTCTTCGATGCCATAATATTTTAAACGCAAATTCAATTCCACATCATTAGTAGTGATAGCTTCAATACGATTGTTTTTTAAAATATCGGCAATCTCTTGAGCAAAATGATATTTATAGGCAAAATGATTCTCTTCTTCTTTTAAAAGTAAATACAAAGGTTTGTTAAATAAAATGACCAAAACATTTAGGGCTAAAATCACAATGGCACTGTAAGCTAAAACATAGTGTTTTTTTCTAAATTCTTTAAGTCTTACCCGTAAAGAGTGAAAAAAGAGTTTCATCATCACAGGAATAGTAACCACAACAAAAGGAGCAAAATCTTCTATATAGATTTTTTGCCGAAAAGAGAGCAAAAAGGAAAAAACCAGTGCCGTTACGGAGATATACCAAAAAATTGATTTTTTGCCTTTAATTCCAACACGGTACATAGAATAAAAGAAATATAAAAATACAAGCGGAGAGAAAATCGAGGCATAAATGGCAAACAAATCCAAAATATGGCTTCGTGGTTTTCCTGATGTTTCAAACCCATACATATACATCGATAAACCAAACAAACCTAATGCAATTATCAAAAGATTGTTTTGTCGATTTTGTAAGGCATAAAAAAACAGCGCTAAAAATAAAATGGCAAACGAATTATCAATAAAAAGAAAAATCGCCAACAAATAAAAGTTGTGTTCTCCTGTTATTTTGTATCGATACAAATAAAGAGTGGTACAAAAAATAACAACAATTGAATTATTGACCAACAAAGAGGCCCCAATAATTCCTGGTAAAAACATAAAAATAAGAATAGAAATCAATCGATCATTGTCATTTTTAAAATAGTTATGTGTCATTTGATACATCAAAAGAACACTTAATGTGTACAATACGATAAAAGGGAGTCGTAAAGCAATACTGTTTTGTCCCAACACAGAGGCTGAAATTTGTGTTAAATAGTGAAGCAGGTTTTTTTCTTCATAAAATATCAGTGCTTCTTTATAACTGATACTTAAACTTTCTGCAACCACGAGGAGTATGGCTACAAAAAGAGCCAAAGTTAAGATTAAAAATTTATGTTGCCAATGGTGTGTTAATATCATAACTTTAAAAAATTATCAATAATTTCATACCCATATTCACTCATAATGGATTCAGGGTGAAATTGAACACCAAAAATAGGCAAATCTTTAATTTGAAGTGCCATAATTTCGTTGTCATCCAAACTGATGGCAGTAGGAACAATACATGCAGGCATTCCCTCTTCTTTAACACTTAAAGAGTGATATCGTGTTTGATTAAACTGTTTGGGTAAGCCTTTAAAAATTTCACTCTCTTTAATCACTTCAATTTTGGAAATTTTGCCGTGCATTAAATTTTTAGCTCGTATGACTTGAGCCCCAAAAGCTTGTGCAATGCTTTGATGCCCCAAACAAATCCCCAAAATAGGCTTTTTATGAGCAAAATATTTAATCACTTCCAAACATACCCCTGCTTCATTGGGAGTTGCTGGTCCTGGGGAGATAATAATTTTTTCAGGATTGAGTTGTTCAATCTCTTCTACACTTAACTCATCGTTACGAATCACTTTCAAATCCGCACCCAATTCCAAACAATATTGAACTATGTTGTATGTAAAACTGTCATAGTTATCAATCATTAAAATCACATTTATTCCTTCATTATCTTTACTTTTAAAAATTATATCACTTTATAGATTAATTTTTTTAGCTTTTAATTTACAATTGATAATCATTCTTACTATTAAGCAAAAATGAAGCTTGGTTTAATTAATATTACAATAATTATTATCAAAAAAGGAAGTACAATGTTTAAAAAATTAACGCTAAGCGCCTTACTCTTAGCTGGTTCACTTTTTGCAAATTCAGAAGTAAATGTCTATTCTCACCGACACTATGACACCGATAAAGAACTCTTTAAAATGTTTGAAGATAAAACAGGCATAAAAGTCAATGTCGTCAAAGCCGATGCCAGTGCTTTAATTAAACGAATGCAAAGTGAAGGTCAAAATTCACCCGCAGATGTTTTAATTACGGTTGATGCAGGAGGTCTGTTTCAAGCCAAAAATCAAGGACTTTTACAATCCATAGATTCTGAATATTTAATAGCCAATATTCCTGAAAAATTAAGAGACAAAGACAACCAATGGTTTGCTTTGACCAAACGAGCTCGAGTTGTTTTACATACATTGGACTCAACCGTTCCCAATGAATTAAAAACGTATGAAGATTTGGCTGATCCTAAATTCAAAGGGAAAATTATGATTCGATCGTCAAATAACATTTACAATCAATCACTTTTAGCCGCTGTTATTGCTCATCATGGAGAAGAATACGCACTACAATGGGCAAAAGGGGTTGTGGCAAATATGGCAAAAGAGCCTAAAGGAAATGACCGATATCAAGTCACCGCCATTGCCAATGGAATTGGAGAGATTGCGATCGCCAATACCTATTATGTGGGACAAATGGTGGATAACAAAGATGTAGCACAAGCCGAGGCTGTTAAAAAAGTGAAAATCTTATTTCCAAAATTTGAAAAGGGTGGAACGCATATTAACGTAAGCGGTACAGGAGTGGCAAAATACTCTCCCAATAAAGACAATGCCATTAAATTTATTGAATTTTTAGCTTCACCTGATGCGCAAAAACTTTTTGCACAAGCCAATTTTGAATATCCGGTATTACAAAATATTGAAGCCAGTGATGTGGTAAAATCATGGGGAACATTTGAAGATGACACCATTTCAATGAATGTTTTAGGAGAAAATAATAAACTAGCTGTTAAAATTTTCGACCAAGCAAACTGGAAATAATATCAAACACAATAAAAGAGTCATTTGAAAAATTTTAAGCCATTAAACATAAGCAGTGTTGTTTTAACACTGCTTATTTCTGTTCCTGCCATTATCATTCTTTCTCATATTTTTTTAGGCAGTTCCGAAAACTGGGAACACTTAAAACAAACCGTTCTTGGGGATTATATTTTTAACTCTTTATATATTATGGTAGGCGTTGCTTTTTTAACCTCAATCATTGGGTTTTCAACGGCTTATGTCACCACTGTTTTTAGTTTCTCTTTTTCAAACTTTTTTCACTACGCTTTGATTTTACCGTTTGCTATTCCTACGTATATTGTGGCGTATATTTATGGCGGAATGTTTGATATAACGGGGACTGTGACAACCTTTATTTTAAATTTGTTTGACAAACGCTTGGATGAAGTTATTTTTTTTGACATTATGTCAATTGAAGGGGCGATTATTGTTATGTCTTTGGTTTTGTATCCTTACGTTTATTTGATTTCAAAAACCTATTTACGGGCAGAATCGGCTTCCATTATTGATGCGTCTAAAACCTTAGGCTTATCCCAGTGGCAAATATTTTATAAGGTTATCATTCCTATTTCAAGACCAGCTATTGTTGCCGGTGTTATTTTAGCCGTTATGGAAGCCGTTTCTGATTTTGGCGTGATGGATTATTATGGTGTGGCTACTTTTGTAACAGGAATCTTTCGAACATGGTTTGGTATGGGAAGCATTGAAGATGCTGCACGATTAGCAAGTTTATTAATGTTATTTATTTTTGTACTGATTTTTTTAGAAAAATTACAACGCATTAACAAACAGTATAAAAGCAGTGGAAAAGATTTTAAGCCCATTTCTAAAATCAAATTAAAAGGGGGTAATAATATTTTGGCATTTTTGTTATGCTTCATCCCTTTTTTCTTGGGATTTTTACTTCCTTTTACTCAAATGAGTTACTGGTTTATGCTTTCCTACCACGAAGTTATTGATGATTCTTTTATTCAAATTCTTATTCAAACTCTTATAATAGCCACCTTTAGTGCTTTTTTAATCACGGCTTTAGCTTTTATTTTTGTTTACAATGTGCGTTTGAGCAAAAATAAAACTTCCGATATTCTCACACAAATTGTCAAACTGGGATACTCTATTCCTGGGGCAGTTGTTGCCGTAGGGATTTTAAGCTTTTTTGCACTTATTGACCGCTATATTTTCAATATTTTAACGCTTAATATTTTAATCAGTGGCACAATAATTGCTTTAATTTTTGGTTACAGTGTACGTTTTTTAGCCATTTCAATTAATAACTATGAATCGGGATTTTCAAAAATCCCAAGCAGTTATGATGATGCGTGTAAAACAATGAATATTACTCCCATAACAACATTGAGACACGTTATTTTGCCCTTAATCAAAAACTCTGTGTTGGCATCGTTTATTATTGTCTTCATTGAAGTGATTAAAGAACTGCCCTTAACGTTGGTTTTACGCCCATTTAACTACGACACTCTGGCAATTTTAAGTCATGAGTATGTCAATCAATCCCAAATAGTACAATCCAGTGTTCCTGCAATGTTTATCGTGGGTCTTGGAATTGTTTCGGTACTTATTTTGGCACGAAATATGATTAAGGATTAACATGTTTGGAATAAAAGTCAATAATTTTGGCATCTCTTTTGGCAATATGGAGATTTTAAAAGAGGTCTCTTTTAGCGTTCAAGAAGGAGAAATTGTAACCATTCTAGGACCCAGTGGAAGTGGGAAAAGCACTATTTTACGAGCCATTGCTTCTTTACAAGAGAAATTTGAAGGTGAAATTCTGCTCAATGAAACTTGTCAAATTTCAGGCAATCAAAAATGCAATAAAGACATTGGGTATATTTTTCAAGATTATGCGTTGTTTCCGCATTTGGATGTTAAAGAAAATATCGGATTTGCTTTATTTAACCTCAATGCCATTGAAAAGCAACGACGCGTTGATGAGTTACTCAAACAGTTTGATTTGGTTGAACACAGAAACAAACAAATCCATGAATTAAGCGGAGGACAGCAACAGCGAGTAAGCATTGCAAGAACCATTGCGTACAATCCCAAAATATTATTACTCGATGAACCTTTTTCAAATTTAGACTCACTTTTACGCGATAAAACCAAACTTTGGCTCAAAGACATCATAAAAAAATTGGGCTTAAGTGCGATTTTAGTCACACACGATAAAAAAGAGGCCTTGAGTATTTCCGATAAAATTGGAATTTTACAAAATAAAACCTTGGTACAATTTGGAACACCTCAAGAACTTTTTAGTCAACCTGCAAACTTGTATATTGCAAAGTTTTTAGGTGACATTAATATTTTACCTCAAAGCATTGTTCAACATTTTGGAATAACTCTTCAGGAAGAACAAAGTGCCATTATCCGATTGAATAAAACGTTTGTTACCTATCATCCAACGGCAATTAAGCTTCATATTAAGCAAGTTTCGTATTGTGGAGATTATTATGAATTGGTGTTAAATTTTAGTGAACATAACACTTTTTTTATCAAAGCCAATGTCTCTTCAGATTTTAATTTTAGTGACAATAGCACAATTTATTTGGATATTTGTGCCAGTGACATTTTAGTTGTTAACACCTAGCATTGCCTTTTTTAGGTATTTGTAGTACAATTTTTGTATGAAAAATATTTATTTATATTGTACTATTTTACTGCTGTTTTGTGGTTCTTTATTTGCCCAAGAGCCTTTGCGAAAAGTGAGTTTGCAACTGCCTTGGTTGCATCAATTCCAGTTTGCAGGGTATTATGTTGCCAAAGAAAAAGGATACTATAAAGAGTATGGGTTGGATGTCTCTTTTAAAGAGATGAACAATAACGTCAATTTGACTCAAGATGTTCTTAAAGGCATTTCAACTTACAGTATAGGTCGTTCTTCTGTTATTTTGGATAAAATCAAAGGCAATGATATTGTTGCTTTATTTGCCATTTTCCAAAATTCTCCTTTGATTTTATTGGCACTGGAAGATTCTCAACTAAAATCAATGGCTGACTTAAAACACAAAAATATTATGCTCACCAATGATGCCATAGGTACGGTTGCTATTCATGCCATGCTTGTGAGTAATGGTGTTGATTTAAAAGAGTTAAACTTTCAAAATCATACTTATAATATCAAGGATCTAATTGAAAAGAAAACCGATGCTGTAGGAGCATATATCTCCAATGAACCCTACGCATTAGAAGTTAAAAAAATTCCCTACACTGTTTTTGACCCCAAAGATTATGGATTTAATTTTTACGATGGCATTTTATTCACCTCTCAAAAAGAACTCAAAGACAATCCCATTGATGTCTATCATTTTTATAAAGCTTCTTTAAAAGGATGGCAATATGCCTTTGATAATATCAGTGAAACCGTCAATTTGATTTTTAATCAATACAATACTCAAAACAGAACGTTGGATGCTCTTTTATATGAAGCGTATGTGTTAAAAGAGTTGGCACTCAATACAGGGGTTGCCTTAGGTCATCTTGATCAAGAAAAAGTAGAAGAGATTGCAAAAATCTACTCAATTTTAGGCTTTACTAAAAATTTTAAAATGAATTTAACCGATTTTATTTATAACAATAAATTGCTTTTATTTTCACCCGAAGAAAAAGAGTTTATCAAAAAACAAAAGGTTACTTATTTGACAGAAAATTTTGAACCTTTTTATTTGTATGACACGGATTTTGTACGAGGAATTGCCATTGATATTTGGGAACAACTTCGAAAAAATATTCAACTCTCTTCCCATTATGAACCTCTATTAACCCCCAATGTCGTTGAAAATCGGCTCAAACAAACTTCACACAGTGTTAAACTTCAACTCAGTTATGATACAACCACCCAAGAAGATATGATTTATTCCAATGTCATAAAATCTTACCCCTATGCAATTGCCACACGAAACAATGAAGAGTTTATTAGTAGCATGAATCAACTCAATCATAAAACGGTTTTATTGGTTAAAAACACTCTTATTGCCAAAAAAATAAAAACGCAATACCCTAAAATTAATTTTATTGAAGTTCAAAACAGCAAAATGGCATTGGACCTTTTGGCATCCAATAAAGCGTTTGCTTTTATTGATGTATTGCCTACATTAACACATCACATCAAATCAGGCAATTTTTCTAATCTAAAGATTTCTGGCACCACCTCTTATAGCTATGATTTGCGTTATATGGCACATAAAAAGGAGTCTGAGTTAATTGGGCTACTTAATAAAGCCATTGAAAGTTTAGATGAAGAAAGCCTCAATCAAATCGAGGAAAAATATTTTAAAATCCTCTACGCTTCTCATACGGATTACAGTTTGCTCTATAAATTAGGGGTGCCCTTGTTTCTTTGTCTTTTGATTTTTGGTTTTTATAATGTCAGACTCAAACAAGAGATTGAAAAACGAAAAATTACGGAACAAAAACTCTATAAAGCGGCTACCATTGATACGTTAACCAAAATCAATAATCGCAGCCAAATTGATACCATCTTAGAAGAACAATTGCAAAGTGCCACTCGCTATAAAACTCCTGTATCCATTATCTTTTTTGATATTGATGGATTTAAACGTATCAACGATACATTCGGACACAATTTAGCCGATACCGTGTTAATCGATTTAGCCCAATTAACCAAAAACAGTATTCGATCCACCGACCAAGTAGGACGTTGGGGCGGTGAAGAGTTTTTAATTGTCTTAACCCAAACCAATCTAGAACAAGCCACCATTGCAGCCCTTCATTTAAAAGAAAAAATTGAAAATTTTAACTTTCAAATCAATCAAACCGTTACCTGCAGTTTTGGTGTGACCCAATTGCAAGACGAGGATACAGCAAACAGTGCCTTAACTCGTGTGGATAATTTAATGTACTATGTCAAAGAGCATGGGAAAAATGGAGTGAAAGCAGGATGAGTAGAGTGAGTAGTGAATGGTGAAAAGTGAAAAGTGACGAGAGTTTCGGAAAATGAAACTTATTTTGGACTCTTTTGAGATGGTGAAAATTTTAGTATGTATTCCCAACTGAAAGTTGGGAGTTTCCACCTTTAAAACTCATCACCATCAACCAATACATACTTACTGGCACAACCTAAACTGCTTTTCAAATACCTCATCGACTTCTATGATTCCACGTTTTACTAATGACTCAATGACTTCTTTGGTGCAATCCACGTCATCGGGCCATCGTCGTTTGAAGTTGTCGTGGCTGTTTTTATTGGTCGCATCTAGGCAAATGGTATGTCCATAGAGGTATAAATCTCGATTGGAGTCAATGTTATTGGTTACTCTCCATACGAGCATATAAGGATTGTCTACGCTGTTTTTAGCTTCATCAACGACAACCAATATTTTGATATGGTCAAACAGAGGTTTTAACTCCTCTAAAAGATATTTTTGATTGCGTGTTTTATCCACCCCAATGACACAAATGGGATTTTTGGTTTGCGTAAAATATTGTTTCAAGGTTTTTATCTCATTGCTGATGTGTTGCATTTTTTGAAGTAACTCATCATCGCTTAAAAGTGTAATTCCCAGTTCATCAATCTCATCTGCTGTACAATCAAGCCCCAGTTTTCCCCCTACGGCAAATTTGGGACTGCTGTGGTCAAGGGCATCAACCACGCCACGAGAAACCAATATATCATCAAAATTAACTCGATTTAAAATGTATTCAACGATGGCTTCATGGTTGGTTAAAGAAGGAGCATCTTCTCCTACAAAAATAGCATGTTTGACAAAACTCATTTGCCCTACTCCCCAAAAGGCGTGCATCATTTGAGAGGCATGTCCTGGGTAAAGTGTTTTGATTTTGGCTAAGATTAAATTGTGAAACACCCCATTTTCAGGCATATAATAATCAATTAAATCCGGGGCTGTGGTTTTAAGTAACGGTAAGAAAATTCGCTCTGTGGCATGTCCCATATACTTATCTTCCAATGGAGGTTTTCCCACAACCGTAGCCAAATACGTAGGCTCTTTTTTATGTGTAATGGCGGTTATTTCCATAAAAGGATACTCTTCTTCAAGCGTGTAGTACCCGGTATGATCTCCAAATGGTCCTTCGATTCTAAGTTTACTTGGATCAACAAACCCTTCAATAATAAAATCATTGTCTTTAGGGACATAAATATCATTGGTGATACTTTTTACGAGTTGAGCATTTTTATTTTTAACAAAACCGTACAACATCAACTCAAAAATACCAATGGGCAACGGTGCTTGACCACACCAAATGTACATAGGATCCCCACCAATTCCAATACTTACAGGCATTTTTTTACCTGCAGCTTTATACTCATGGAAAAAATGGTTTGAATCTTTATGAATTTGCCAGTGCATTCCTAATGTATTATCCTCATAGACTTGCAATCGATACATCCCTAAATTTTTCAATTCACCATTTAAAGACGTTGTATAGACTTGCCCCATGGTAATAAAAGGACCACCGTCTTGCTCCCATGTGGTTAGAATCGGTAAATCAGAGAGTTTAGCCTCAACTCCTAGTTTAATGACTTGTTGACACTCCCCTTTTCCTTTGAGTTTTTTAGGAATGGTATTTTTAAGTGCAAAGAGTTTTCCAAAGGTTGAGAGTTTTTCTGAAAAAGTCGTGGGTGGCTTCATTTTAAGTAAGCTTTCAATCTCTCGTCCAATTTTATCGCCATCACCAATAAAAAGTTGTACTGCTTCTTCATTACAAAATACGTTCATCAATACAGGGATATCAAACTTTTTATTGTTTTTTTTATCAACAACATTGGTAAATAAAATCGCTTTAGAATCGGGTCTTTTCACCTCAACATAGGCAACATGAGGAATTTCTAAATAGATATCCAACTCTTCATCAATAATTTTCAATAAGTTATGTTTTTTTAAAAGTGCAATGGCTTCTTTCATCATTTTTCCAATTTTTAATTTTTTGTTATTCTATCCAATTTAATATTTCACAGCGATTTAACAATCGCATAGGTGGTCTCAATCATCTTTTTTAACTGCTCTTGTGTAAAAATATAAGGTGGCATAAAATAAATCACATGTCCCAAAGGTCGTATGTAGACCCCTTGTTTTAATGCTTCTTGAAATATTTTTAAACCAATACGCTCTTTTGGGGCATATCCTTGTAATTCAATCGCACAAATCATCCCTCGTTGACGCACTTCCAAAACATTATCCAAGCTTTTAAATTTTTGCGTCTCTTCTTTGATGAAATTGATTTTTTCTTGATTCGTTTTTATAATATTTTTATATTCAAATATATCCAAAACGGCATTAGCAACCGCACAAGCAATCGTATTGCCCGTATAGGAGTGCGAATCTAAAAAGGATTTTCCTTCATGGTAATCACAATAAAACGCATCATAAATATCTTGAGTAAACAGCACCACCGATAAAGGCATGTAACCGCCTGTTATGCCTTTTGATAAACATAAAAAGTCAGGACAAATCCCCGCTTGTTCAATAGCAAACATCGTACCTGTGCGTCCAAACCCTACGGCAATCTCATCGGCAATTAAAAATACGCCAAACTCATCACACAATGTTCGTAGAGCTTTTAAATACGAGGCATCGTACATTTTCATACTTCCTGCACACTGCACTAATGGCTCCACTACAACCGCACAAATTTTGCCAGAATTTTTTTGTAAAACTTCTCTCATATGCTCTAACGCCTCTTTTTCATCATGCAATGCTGGACTTTTAGCGTGTAAGGTTTTGATTAAAATCTCTTCATAGACCTCTTTATACAAGCCTGTATCACTCACAGCTAATGCCCCCATGGTTTCACCGTGATACGAATTTTCCAGCGAGACAAACAGGGGTCTTGTTTCTCCTTTGTTTTTAAAATATTGAAACGCCATTTTAAGACTGATTTCAATGGCACTTGAACCGTTATCCGCAAAAAAAAGTTTCTGTAAAGGTTCAGGCGTAAGGGAAACAAGTCGTTTGGCTAAATCTATGGCAGGCTTATGGGTAAATCCTGCAAAAATAACATGCTCCAACTCTTGAAGTTGTTCGGCAATTTTTTCATTAATATACGCATTGCAATGCCCAAATAAATTGACCCACCAACTGCTGATACCATCCAAATAAGCATTACCCTCAAAATCTTCAATATATGCGCCATACCCTTTTTTAATGGGAATCAAAGGCAAAGTTTCATGGTCTTTCATTTGAGAACAAGGATGAAAAATATAGTTTAAATCTTCTTGCATAAGTTCATTGTTGGTCATAGTAACCCTTTGATTATTTTTTTATATATGTATCCAACTCTTGCTTATTTTAAAATTAATAAAGAAAGATTTAACTATTATTATATCTACACAATTAAAGGTTAAGTATGAAAGAGTATATTACACGAAATATTAATTTACACTCAGGAACAATACAAGAGAAACGCCACGAAATTTTAAACTATTTTTTAAAAACTTACACCCTCTTTGAAAAACTGTTTGACGATGTTTTTATAAACGATGAAGTTTTTTATATGCAACCCGAACCCCTACGTCATAAGCTCATTTTTTATTATGGGCATACTTCAACATTTTATATCAATAAATTGATTTTAGGTGGTTATATTAGTGAGCGAATCAATCCTCATTTTGAATCAATTTTTGCCATTGGTGTCGATGAAATGTCGTGGGATGATTTAAATAATGACAACTATGCGTGGCCAACAGTGCAAGAAGTCAGAGAATACAGAAAAAAAGCCAAAGAGGTTGTTTCAAACTACATTCAAAGCTGCTCATTTACACTGCCCATTTCATGGGAAAACCCTATGTGGGTCATTATGATGGGCATTGAACATGAAAAAATACATATCGAAACTTCTTCGGTATTACATCGTCAACTGCCCATAGAGTGTGTCAAGCCCAATTCTTTTGGAATTGAGTGTCAAGAGTATGGCACTCATCCCACCAATGAACTGCTGGAAGTTCCTTCTTTGAGTATTGTATTGAACAAACAAAAAGAGGATGAGTTTTACGGTTGGGACAATGAATACGGCTTTTTTGAAGAACAAACGCCTTGTTTTAAAGCCTCAAAATATTTGGTCAGCAACGGCGAATTTTTGGAATTTGTCCAAGATGATGGCTACAACAAAGATGAGTTTTGGAGCAAAGAAGGAGTTGCTTGGAAAACCTATAAAAAGGCTCAACACCCTATTTTTTGGATTCCAAGTGGCAAAAGCTATCAATATCGTACGATGACAAACATTATTCCTCTGCCTTTAAATTGGCCTGTTGATGTCAATTATTTAGAAGCTCAAGCTTTTTGTAAATGGAAAAGCCAACAAACCAACACTCACATTACGCTTCCCAGTGAAGCCCTTTGGCATGCGCTAAAACAACATTCTTGTGCAAAAGATGAACAACAGTGGGGAGAAATTGCCCCTTTTAATATCAATTTGGAGCATTTCAGTTCTTCGTGTCCTGTTACTGTGTTTGAAAGTAACGGCTTTTATGATGTTTTAGGAAATGTATGGCAATGGACAACCACAGCCATAGATGGGTTTGAAGGCTTTGAAGTGCATCCTTTATACGATGATTTTTCAGTGCCTACATTTGATGGAAGACACAATATTTTTAAAGGGGGTTCCTTTATTTCAACAGGCAATGAAGTTTTAAAAGAATCACGATACGCTTTTAGACGACATTTTCCACAACACGCGGGATTCCGATATGTGGAAGTTGCCTCCACATACAACCAACTTCAAGAGCAAAAAGCACACATCTTCAAAGATGAAGAAGAGGCGTTTTTTAAAGACGCTGTGCAAACTGTCTTTGCGTATAACAAACCTTTTAAACACAATTCTGCTTTGAATTTGGGATGTTATTATGGTACGGCAACCTTTTTATTGGCTCACGCGTATAAAAATGTTACGGGAATTGATTTTACGGCTCGAAATATTTTAAATGCTCAAAACCAAAAAGAGGAGCAAAAAATTAAAAATTGCCAGTTTTGGCAAGGCGATTCGTGCAATTTAAAACCTCATTTTAAAGGGTATGACCTCATTTTAGTTACGAATGATTTTAATGAATTGTATTGTGTAGAGACATTTTTAAATGAGTTGCCAAAGCGTTTAAACAGCGATGGAATTTTAGTACTTCAAGGCAGAAATATCAAAGACATTAGTACTGTAAAAAATCATTTAAATGCCCTTTTAACTCACATTGGAGAATTTGCTTGGAAAAAATAATCTATGATTTTGATGAAATCATTGAACGAAAAAACACCCAATGTGCTAAATACGATGGATTAGAACACTATTTTGGCAAAAGTGATGTCAATCCTTTATGGGTAGCTGACATGGATTTTAAAACGCCGCCTTTTGTTAATGATGCGATTGTACAAAGAGCTTTACACGGTGTATATGGCTATGGAATTATTACACCTAAACTTCAAAACAGTGTGAAAAATTGGATGCTTAAACGGCATAATTGGGAAATCCAAACGTCAAGCTTGAGTTTTTTAAATGGTGTTGTACCCGCATACAGTGCAGCCATTGAAGCGTTCAGTGATCAAGGCGATGAAATCATTGTACAAACGCCTGTTTACTTTCCTTTATTTAATTGTATTAAACACAACAAGCGTAACGTTGTCTATAATCCTTTAAAAGAAGAAAATGGCTATTACACCATGGATTTAGAAGACTTAAAACAAAAAATCACCCCTAAAACCAAAATATTAACCCTTTGTTCTCCTCATAATCCTGTGGGTCGAGTGTGGGATAAAGAAGAACTGCAAGCACTGGCTGATATCTGTTTGGAGCATAATATTACCATCATCAGCGACGAAATCCATGCCGATTTGGTTTTTAAAAAATTCACCCCCTTAGCGTCACTTTCCAAAGAGATTTCAAACATCACGCTAACGCTTAATTCTGCAGGAAAAACGTTTAACATTGCGGGACTTAATTGTGCTTATGCCATTTGTGAAAATAAAAAAATGAAAAAAACCTTTGATGATGTGGTAAAAACCCGAGAAATTCAAAGCATTAATGTCTTTGGTACCGTTGCCACTCAAGCAGCATATGAAAAGGGTGATATTTGGCTGGAACAACTTTTATCGTATTTAAAAAAGAACATTGAAGTGACGCAAAAGTTATTAAAATCCACACAAATAAAATTTTGTAAACCCGAGGCGACTTACCTGATTTGGCTTGACTTTAGTTGTTACGAATATACACACTTGGAAATTAAAGAACGATTACTCAATGGAGTAAAAATTGCATTGAATGATGGCACAAGCTTTGGTAAAAACGGCTCTAAGCATTTTAGACTCAATGTTGCGCTCCCTTCGAGTCATCTTAATAAATACTTAAAAAATATCAATACTTACTTCTAATCTTGACTAAACAGTGTGGGATTAAAGTATTACCTTTCTTCTCATTTAGCAAAATTTAAACTATTTAACTGGGCAAAAAAACCTTTTGTTTTTTAAAATATAGTACAATCATCAAATAATAAAACTTATGGGAATAAAACTATGTCAAATGAACTACTGTTATCTTCAGTAATTTTTGTTTTAGTCGGTGCCATTTTAGTGTCAGTTTTTTTGCTGTCACGCTTTTTAGGACCTCAAAATAAAGATGATGTGGAAAAAAACAAAGTGTACGAATCAGGGGTATCGCACCCAGTTGGTGGAACAAAATTACGATTTGCGGTTAAATTTTATTTGGTAGCAATTTCATTTCTGCTGTTTGATGTAGAGATTGTATTTATGTTTCCATGGGCAGTCAACGTTTTAGAATTGGGATATTTTGGTTTAATTAAAATGTTTATTTTTATGGGATTACTCTTTGCAGGATTACTCTACATTTATAAGAAAAAGGCACTTTCATGGGATTAGGAGCAGAAGCAATTTTTGGCGACTCTGTCGTTACAACAAAATTAGATAAAGCCGTAAACTGGGCAAGATCATACTCTATGTGGCCAATGGTATTTGGAACAGCTTGCTGTGGGATTGAGTTTATGTCCGTAGCAGCTGCTCGATACGACTTATCACGATTTGGAGCTGAAGTCGTACGATTTTCTCCAAGACAAGCTGACTTAATGATTGTTGCTGGAACAATTTCATTTAAACAAGCCCCTGTATTGAAAAAAATTTATGATCAAATGTGTGAGCCTAAATGGGTGATTTCTATGGGTGCGTGTGCATGTTCAGGCGGATTTTACGACAACTACACCACCGTACAAGGTATTGATACGATTATTCCTGTTGATGAATATATTGCAGGGTGTCCTCCCAGACCAGAAGCGGTGTTAGATGCTATTATGAGAATACAAGAAAAATCACAAGATGAATCCATTATCAAAGACCGACTTAAAAATTTCAAGGGGTATTTAGATGCTTAAGCCAGACATGATTATTGACCCCAGCAAATTAAGAGAAACTGTTTTAACGCTCAAAAACAAAGATCAATTCACTTTATTACTTGATATTACGGCTGTTGATTATCTTAAATATCCGATTAAATCTGACCACCGTTTTGCCTTAATTTATATTTTGCGTGACGCTTCATTTAAAAAAACCGTTACCATTAAAACTTTTGTCGACAATAACAGCTTAACGGTTGATTCACTTTCAGATATTTTTTATGCAGCCAATTGGGCTGAAAGAGAAACCTACGACCAATATGGCATTATTTTCAAAAATCATCCTAATTTAAAGCGAGTCTTAAATCATCATGAATTTGTAGGGCATCCTTTACGAAAAGATTATGCCATTACGCATTATCAACCATGTAAAGAGACCGAATCATTAATGGATGAGATGACCCCATTATTAGAATCAAAAGGCTACAATGCCAAAGAACAAGATGAACTGATGTTGATCAATATTGGTCCTTCTCACCCCGCTTCTCACGGTACCATTCGAAACTTTATGGCACTTGAAGGGGAAACCATCAAAGCCTGTGTGACAGAAATTGGGTACTTACACCGAGGCTTTGAAAAAAGTTGCGAAAACCATACCTATTCGCAAATTATTCCTTATACGGATCGATTAAACTATTGCAGTGCGATTTTAAATAACATTGGTTATTGTAAAACCATTGAAGAGATGTTAGGTTTAGAAATTACTCCACGAGCCCAATTTATTCGTGTAATTATTGGTGAACTTTCAAGAATCATTGACCACATCGTTTGTAATGCAGCCAATATGGTTGACTTAGGGGGATTAACCAACTTTTGGTTTATCTTCTCAGCCAGAGATAAAGCCTATGATCTACTTTCAAAATTAACGGGTGCCAGATTAACCAACTCTTATACACGAATTGGTGGATTAGAATATGACTTATACGATGGTTTTGCTGGCGATTTAGAAGATGTTTTAAAAGCCGTTGAAAGAGGGATTGACGATGCACTAAGCTTAGTTGAGCACAACCGAATTTTTCATGACAGAACACAAGATGTGGGTGTTATTACCAAAGAGTTTGCCCTTAGTGCTGGAATTACGGGAGTGAACTTAAGAGCAGCAGGTGTCAATTATGATATTCGAAAAGCCAATCCATACTACTTTTATGATTCATTTGATTTTGATGTTGTGTTAGGAAGTCATGGGGATGTTTATGACCGAATTATGTGTAAATTTGAAGAGATGAGACAAAGCATGAGAATCATCCGACAAGCGATGAAAAATCTTCCTTCAGGTGAAATTAATGTGATTGCACCGGATGTTTTATTGCCTAAAAAAGAAGATGTTTACGGAAATATAGAGGGCTTAATGAATCAATTTAAACTCACTTTTGAAGGTATTAAAGTACCACAAGGTGAATTTTACAGCGCAACAGAAGCTGCCAACGGAGAATTAGGATTTTTTGTCGTCAGTGATGGAAGTGGAACACCGTATAAAGTCAAATGTCGACCGCCTTGTTTTTATGCGTTAGGTGCATATTCAAAAATAGTTGAAGGGGATATGTTAGCCGATGCTGTTATTACAATGGCAAGTATGAACTTTATTGCAGGGGAGTTTGACAGATAATGGGAAAATTTAAATATACGCCAGAAAACGAAGAAAAATTTCAAATCACCGCGAAAAAGTATCCAAAGATTGACTCAATGATGCTTCCCGCTTTATGGCTAGTTCAAGAGCAAGAGGGATGGGTCAGTCCCGATGCGATGATTTATGTGGCAGAAAAATTAGGAAAATCGCCTATTCAAGTCTATGAATTTGCAACTTTTTATACGATGTTCAATCTCAAACCCATTGGAACATACCACATAGAATTGTGTAAAACCTTATCTTGTATGATTATGGGTGCGCCTGAACTGAAAAAATTTATCAAAGAGACATTGGGAATTGAACCAGGGCAAACTACCCCTGATGGAAAATTTCACTTAAGTGAAGTGGAGTGTCAAGGGGCATGTGGTGGTGCTCCAATGATTGCACTCAATCATCAATACCACGAAAACTTAACGGTTGAAAAGCTGGATAAAATCATTAAGGAGTGTAAATAATGGGTGCCAATGAAATGATTGTAAAAATCGTCAGTAAAAACTTTGATATTCCCAATTCACATAAACTTGAAGTGGCTTTAAAACATGGTCGATACGAATCAATCGATAAAGCCTTTTCTATGACTCCCAATGAAATCACAGAAGAAGTCTGTAAAAGTGGTTTAAGAGGAAAAGGTGGTGGGGGAGCACATTGTGGTCCTAAATGGAAACTTATGCCACCAGTGGATGAACGACCACGATATTTAATTGTCAATGGAGATGAATCTGAACCTGGTACTTTTAAAGACCGACAAATTTTTCAATACGACCCACATCTTTTAATTGAAGGAATCATTTGTTCATCATACGCTATTGGTGCTCATGATGCTTACATTTATATCAGAGGTGAGTACAAATGGTTCATTGATAGACTCAATGTTGCCATTGATGAAGCCTATGCCGCAGGAATTATTGGTCCAAAAGTGATGAACAAATATGACTATAGAATTGATATTACCGTTCACAGAGGCGGTGGAGCTTATATTTGTGGAGAAAAATCTGCCTTGATTGAATCAGTTGAGGGAAAACGTGGACACCCACGATTAAAACCACACGGTAAAGAGTGTGAATGGTTTTATGATATGCCCGCAACCGTCAACAACGTTGAAACCATCTCTTCTGTTCCAAACATTGTATTAAATGGGTATGAATCTTATACCAAATACGGAACCGAAAAAGCACCAGGAACCATGCTGTTTGCCATGAGTGGCCCGGTTAAAAACCCAGGAGTGTATGAGTTACAATATGGGTGCAAAATGATTGATGTCATCAATGAGATTGGCGGAGGAATGAAAGACGGCTTAAAACTAAAGGCGGTTATCCCAGGAGGAGCATCGTGTCCAATTCTTACGGCGCAAGAAGTTGAAAACGCCTATTTGGATTATGAATCGATGTGGGATATTGGTTCAACCTTAGGAACAGGAGGAATGATGATCATTCCAGAGGGTGTTTCTATGGTTGATGTGGCTAAAAACTTAATTGAGTTTTATCATCACGAGTCTTGCGGACAATGTACACCTTGTCGAGAGGGGACGGGGTGGATTGATAAGATTCTAAAAAAGATTTTAGAGGGGAACGGTTCGCAAGAGGACCTTACAACAATTCTTGATGTATGTGAAACAATGAATGGTAAAACCGTATGTGTATTTGCACCTGCAGTTAAAGATATTATCAAAAGTATTGTTGAAAAATACAAAGATGAATTTATCGCTGAGTTTAACAAATAAAATTTAAATTAAAAATAGGAGAAAAAAATGGCAAAGAATACAATGACTTTAACGGATAACCGAAATGGTAAATCATACGAGTATGATATTTTAAGTGGTACAAGAGGACCAGATGTTGTAAATATTTCGACTTTTTACAAAGATTCAGGTATGTTTACTTACGATCCAGGTTATACATCAACAGCAAGTTGTGAATCAAAAATCACTTTTATTGATGGTGAAAACTCTGAATTAAGATATCGTGGTTATCCTATTGAAGAACTTGCAGGTAAACACTCTTACTTAGATGTCTGTCATCTGCTTATGAGAGGGAAATTACCTACGCCAGAAGAGTCTAAAGATTTTGATTTAGAGATCAGACATCGATCATTTATTAATGAAGGATTGGTAAGAATTTTTGATGCTTTCCCAGATGGCGCACATCCAATGGCAACATTAGGTGCGGCTGTTATGGCTTTATCAACATTTTATAAAGAGCATTTAAACTTAGAAGATGAAAAAGAGTTCATGGAAATGAGACGAAGAATCGTAGCAAAAATGCCTACTATTGCAGCTATGGCATACAGAAACTCTATTGGTGTTCCAATGATTTACCCTGATGTTGATCGATACTTCACTGAAAACTTTTTATACATGTTACGAGCCTATCCGGGTGGAAAAATGAAAAACTTAGGCGGTGGCTTAAAAGATGAGATCAAACAAGTGGAAGTGGATGCTTTAGATGCCATTTTTACACTTCATGCCGACCACGAACAAAATGCCTCTACAACAACAGTAAGAAACGTAGGTTCTACTGAAGCACACCCTTATGTAGCGATTGCTTCTGGTATTGCTGCATTATGGGGTTCAGCTCACGGAGGAGCCAATGAAAAAGTTATGGATCAGTTACGAATGATTGGCGATGTTAAAAATGTTCCTTCTTATATTGCTAAAGCCAAAGACAAAAATGACCCATTCAGATTGATGGGATTTGGTCACCGAGTCTATAAAAACAGAGATCCACGAGCTGAAACGCTTAAAAAACTACAAGATAAATTACGAGTGGAATTAAATCTTGATTCTCAACTGCTTGATGTTGCAGCAGCCGTTGAAGAAGCTGCGTTAAATGATGATTACTTCAAACAAAGAGGATTATATCCAAACATTGACTTCTATTCAGGTGTGATTTTAACAGCATTAAGAATTCCAGTTGAAATGTTTACGCCTATCTTTGTTATTGGACGAACAGTTGGATGGATTACACAATGGTCAGAATTAAAACAAGATCCAAATCATAAAATTGCACGACCAAGACAATTATACACAGGTAAATAAAAATTTATGTGCCCCACTAAAGGAGATAACAAAGAATGAGTGAGATGGTTAAGATATCAATAAATGATAAAGAGTTTGAAGCACAAAAAGGCAGTTTGCTGATTGATGCTTTATTAGAAGAGAATATTCATATTCCTCATTTTTGTTATCATCAAGCACTGGGAAAAGATGGAAACTGTCGAATGTGTATGGTAGAAATCGAAGGACAAAAACGACCTCAAATTGCTTGTGATACTCCTGTCAAAGAAGGTATGATTGTACGAACAAAGGGTGAGAAAATTGAAAAAGTTCGAAAAGATATTTTAGAACTGCAATTGGTCAATCACCCATTGGATTGTCCAACATGTGACCAAGCAGGCGAGTGTAAACTCCAAGACTATTATATGGACAGTGGTTTTTATGTCAATCGTGTCAATGTTCAAAAAAACCATGCCCTCAAACGAGTCGATTTGGGTCGAAACGTTATGTTGGATCAAGAGCGATGTGTGTTATGTACACGATGCGTTCGATTTTTCAAAAACGTCACGAAAACCAATGAATTGGGTGTTCATTCACGTGCGGATCACAGTGTTATTGGAACTTTCCCTGGCATGGAACTTCAAAGCGAATATGCCATGAATGTGGTTGATTTATGTCCTGTTGGTGCCTTAACCAGTAAAGATTTTAGGTTTAAACAACGTGTTTGGTTTATGGAAACGTTTGAAGCCATTTGTAAGGGATGTTCAAAAGGGTGTAATATTTATGTTGACCACCGAAAAGAGAAATATGAAGACGATACCATTTTCAGATTCAGACCTAAAGTCAACAAAGCAGTTAATGGTCATTTTATTTGCGATGAGGGAAGATTAAGCTATAAAAAAGAGAATGAAAATCGATTTTTAACAATGCAATGCAACCAAGAAACAGAAACCCTTAATAACGCAAAAGCTTCTGTGATTAAAACTCTCAAAGAAGAAAAAAATATTTTGATTGTGGTATCTCCTATGTTATCGTGCGAAGAGTTAAAAGCGGCTCAACAACTTGCCGTAAAAACACACGCATCAATTTCTGGTTATGCCCCATACTATTTTGATGAATCGTTTAAAGATGAACTGTTAAGAACCCATGACAAAGCACCCAACCGAAAAGCGTACGAAACCATAAATATCAGTGAAGATGAAAGACAATTTAATGCAAATCTTGCTCAGGCTTCATTGGTGATTATTTTAGAAAACAGTTATTTTGAAGACAAACCTACGTTGTTAAACGGAAAAAAAGTCATTCACTTAACATCACATAACAGTGCAATCAACAGTTTTGCAAACATTGCCATAGGAATTTCATCCTTTTTAGAAAAGAATGGAACTTATATCAATTGCGATGGTATACAACAAGAAGTTATTTCAAAAATCAATAAAGATACACGTGCTGTTGATTTAAAAGAGTTTCTTGATACTATAAACTCAATGCTTTAAAAAGGAACACAATGGATTTTGTATCAGTTATTGTTATAATTGTCAACATTTTACTTGCAGTGAAACTCGCTGTAGGAACCACCCCTATTTTAGTATGGTGGGAAAGAAGAGTTGCCGGTTTTATCCAAGATAGAACAGGACCAAACAGATGCCATATTGGTGGTTTTAGATTGGGTGGACTTATTCAAAGTATTGCGGACATGTTAAAACTTGTCTTTAAAGAAGATTTTACGCCCTCACACATCAAGTACAAATTTTTCTTTACAGCTGCTCCCGCTATTGTATTTTTTTGTTCACTCTTAACATTTGCCGTTGTGCCGTTTGCAGATGAATTAATTATTGATGGACAATCTCATATGATGCAAGCCATACCTATGCACTTAGGGATTTTATGGTTTTTTGCTTTTGCGGGGTTAGCCACTTATGGAATTATTTTAGGCGGCTACTCTTCAAACAGTAAATTTGGTTTATTAAGTTCGATTCGAACAACTGCTCAAGTTATCTCGTATGAAGCGGCTATGGCATTATCGGTTATTTCAATTATCATCTCTTATGGAAGCCTTCATCTTAATGATATGGTTGCCGCACAAGGTGAGTTGGCATTTGGCTTTTTACCCTCGTGGGGTGTCATTATTCAGCCACTGGCGTGTCTGATTTTTATCGTATGTGCCTTTGCTGAAGCCAATAGAACCCCTTTTGATATTTCAGAAGGAGAATCAGAAATCGTAGCCGGTTACCATACAGAGTATTCCGCCATGCGTTTTGGTCTGTTTCAAGTAGGCGAATTTGCCGCTATGGCCGCTTCAAGTGCTTTTATTGTGACCCTGTTTTTTGGTGGTTATCACATTCCTTGGATGGACACGGCAACACTTAAAGCCAACATTGACAATGTTTTAATGGTTCTTATTTTAATGGTTCCTGTTATGACCTTACTGTTTGTGGGTTGGATGCAAAAAAATAACACATGGGATAACCCCAATGACCCACGTGCTAAAGAGACCAAAGTATTAACCAAAGTTTTTTTAGGACTGGGATTAGTGATTACCTTAACCTTGTTATGGATTTTCCTAAGTGGCTTAAGCCAAAATGGAATCAATATTGCTACCGCGGTGGTTCAAGTCAGTACTTTTATGGTCAAATTCTTTATGATGTGTTTTGTTTTCATTTGGATTCGATGGACACTGTTACGATTCAGATACGATCAATTGCAAATGTTGGGATGGAAAGTGTTATTGCCATTGGCACTTTTAAATATCGTAATCACTGCGATTGTTATCGTTTTTTTAGGAAATTAATATGGGTGTAAAAATTATTCAACGACACGGAAGCAGTTTAAAAGACCGTTTGTATATTCCTGCCATTGCAGGGGGAATGAAAACTACATTTAAACGATTTGTCAAAAACTTAGGCGATACGTCTAATTTAGAAACACTGCAATATCCAGAAGTTCAACCTACGGATATTACAGAACGTTACAGAGGGGTTCATCGATTAACCAAGTGGGACGATGGCAGTGAAAAGTGTGTGGCATGTTATATGTGTGCAACGGCTTGTCCTGCACAATGTATTTTTATTGAAGCCGAAGAACGATTTGACAATGTAGCTGAAAAACGACCAAAACAATTTAAAATTGATCTTTTAGAGTGTGTTTTTTGTGGTTATTGCGTGGATGCGTGTCCGTGTGATGCGATTCGAATGGATACAGGTATTTTCAGTTTTACAGCCAGTCGCAGAGAGGATTTTGTTGTCGATAAACAACGATTGATGTCTCATGAAGAGTTTGTACCAAAGGAGCAAAAATGATTGATATTTTATTTGCAGCACTGGCATTTTTTGCCATTACGGGTGCTGTTGCTATGCTGTTATATAAAAGCCCAATTTATGCTGCATTGGGTCTTTTAATCAGTGTTATTTCAGTGGGAGGTCTTTTTGCTTTATTAAGTGCTTCTTTTATGTTTATGGTTCAAATCATTGTCTATGCCGGCGCTATTATGACCTTGTTGCTTTTTATTTTAATGTACTTAAATATTGAAGATAAAGATTTACCACAAGAACCCAGACGAAATTTTTTAATTGGTCTTGGAATTGCCATTATGCTTCCTATTAATGCGCTTATTCTTGATACCGTTGCAAAAATGCCACAAGCCGATATGTCAATTGTTGAAGAGGGATTTGGTGGAGTCAAAGAGATTGGGTTAATTTTATACAAAGATTGGCTTATCCCTTTTGAACTTATCTCAATTTTACTCTTAGTGGCATTAATTGGATCAGTGGTTTTAGCCAAGAAGAGAAAAGCAAAGGAGTTAAATTGACTAGTTTATTAGGGTATGCAACCGTTTCTATGATTCTGTTTTCCATTGGAGTCATTGGGGTGATTGCACGAAGAAATATTTTTGTGATTTATATGTCAATTGAATTGATGTTAAATGCCATCAATTTGTTCTTAGTCACCTTTGCACGATACCATTTTAATATGGATGGACAAATTGTATCCATTATGGTCGTTGCCATTGCTGCAGCAGAAGCTGCTATTTTTCTGTCGGTTATTATTTTATTATTTAGAAGTAAAGGGAAATTGGATACCGATATCTTTACCGAACTTAAACAGGAGGTTGAATAATGCATACGCCTTATTTGGTTCTCATTATTTTAGCTCCGTTATTGGGAGCTTTGTTAAACGGTGGATTTTACCTTTACCATATCAAAAGAAAACCTCTGCCTGAAATTTTATTTGCACTCATTGGGACAATTACTCCATTTATTGCATTTATTTTTACATTAGTATTATTTTTAGAGATGAAAAGCAGTGATGTTACCTTTCATCAAAGCATCTTCACATGGTTAGATATTAATGGTTTAGTCATTGAAATGAAATTCTTAGGGGATAAACTGGCAATCTTTATGGCTATGTTTGTTACTTTTGTTGGTTGGCTGATTCATATTTATGCCGTGGGGTATATGAAAAACGATGAAGGCTTTGGTAAGTTTTTTGCCTACTTTAACCTTTTCTTAGCTTCAATGTTGGTTTTGGTTCTTGCGGATAATCCCATTATTTTATTTATTGGTTGGGAAGGTGTTGGAGTATGTTCTTATTTACTGATCTCTTTTTACTATACCGATGCAGACAATGTTATGGCAGGAAATAAAGCCTTTATTGTCAACAGAGTTGGGGATTTAGGGTTTATTCTAGGAGTCGTTACCCTCTTTTTTGCTTTAGGTAAAACGGGGCTTGATTTTGCTTCAATGGAAGCAAATGTAGGTGTAGCAACCACAGGAACTCTCGCACTTGCTGGGTTCTTACTTTTTGTGGGAGCCATGGGTAAATCAGCTCAAGTGCCTTTGTATGTTTGGTTACCTGATGCGATGGCAGGGCCTACGCCTATTTCAGCCTTGATTCACGCAGCAACCATGGTTACTGCTGGGGTTTATATGGTGGCACGATTCCACTTTTTATACACAGGAATTGAAGAAATTGGTCTGTTTATTGCCTATATTGGAGCATTTTCTGCGCTTTTAGCCGCCGTTATTGCCACACGACAAACAGACATTAAGAAGATTTTAGCCTACTCTACTATGAGTCAACTGGGGTATATGTTTATTGCTGTGGGATTAGGCTTTTACTCTTCTGGGTTATTTCACGTGTTTACTCACGCTTTCTTTAAAGCCATGCTGTTTATGGGTGCTGGTGCTGCCATCTTAGCCTTACATCACGAACAAAATATCTTTAAAATGGCACAACACAGAGTCTATCAACCCATTGTAAAAGCAACCTTTTTAATTGGTGTGATTGCCATTGCAGGGATTCCCCCTTTTTCGGGATTTTTCAGTAAAGATGCCATTTTAGCAGCGGCGTTCCAAGAAGGAGAGTTTATCATTTACGGTATTGGTATTTTTACCGCATTTTTAACGGCATTTTATATGTTCAGACTTTACTTTGTTGTTTTTGTTGCACCCAATGGACATGATGTGCATTATGCTTCAACCGACAAAACCATCTCATTTCCTTTATTGGTTTTAGCCATTGGTGCTGTTTTTGCAGGATTTTTAAACTTTCCTGCTATTTTTGGCGGAGAGCATCAAGTCGATACGTGGTTGGCACAATTAGGCTCAACAGCCCTTCATATGTCACACTCAACCGAGTACCTTTTAATGTTTGCCAGTGTTGCCGTAGCCGCATTAGGGATTTTAGTGGCGTATAAAAAATATGCTCGCTTTGATGTGTCTAAACCAGAAACCGAAGAAGGTATTATTGGAAACAAATTCTATATCGATGAGTTGTATGATTATGTTTTTGTCAAATCTTTGAAAAAAATCAGTCACTTCTTTGATCGAGTTGTTGATGATAAGGTTGTCGATGGAATGATTATGCTCGTTTGTCGTGAGTTTGTTGATTTTGGTAAAAAACTTGCATTTTTACAAAACGGAAATGTAAGATTTTATGCATTATATATGTTAATAGGTATGAGTTGTGCATTCTTATATCTTTACACTACATTAATAGGACAATAGAATGGGTACAGATATATTATCATTTATTATTTTTCTACCGGCGTTTGTGGCTTTCATTTTAATGATTTCTACAACTAAAGTGGAAGATGTCAGAAACATTGCATTTATTACAACAATAATCATTCTTGTTCTTGTACTAAAAATTTATTTAAACTATGAGTCAAACAGTGACATGCAATTTGTTACCAACGTGCCTTGGATTTTAAACTACGGAATTAATTATTACATTGGTGTGGATGGATTTTCGTTAACCATCTTAATGATGATTGCCATTTTAATTCCAACGTCATATCTTCTTTTATGGGATGGAAGAACCAAAGGATATTGGATTAATATGCTTTTGGTTCAAACAGGGGTAACGGGAGCATTATTGTCTTTGGATGTCATTTTATTTTACTTCTTTTGGGAAGTGATGCTGTTACCTGTATTTTTAATGATTGGTAACTTTGGAAGTGGCAACAAAATATTTACCACCATTAAAGTTACGGTTTATACAATGTTTGGTTCACTTATGATGTTTGTGGCAATTATTTATTTGGGTGTGGCGTATTTTGAAGAGTTTGGCGTTTGGAGTTTTCAATACTCTGATTTAACTCAAATTACCACCTTTTCTTATCAAGAAAAATTTTGGTTATTTTTAGCATTTTTAACGGCATTTGCGATTAAAATTCCTCTTTTCCCTTTTCATACTTGGATTATGGAAACCTATAAAAATGCCCCAACAGGTGCTGTATTTTTACTCTCTTCTATTATGGCAAAATTAGGGATTTATGCGGTTGTACGATTTATGATTCCTCTTTTTCCTGATATTTATATTCAGTTTTCCAGCTGGTTTGTTTTTATTGGATTATTTGGTTTAATCTATTTTGGTATTGCCGCACTCATGCAAGATGATATCAAACGAATGTTTGCGTATTCGTCGGCTTCTCACCTCTCTTTTATTGCAGCAGGTATTTTCTCGCTCAATGAATACGGTATTGGTGGAGCCTTATATTTAGTGATTGCTCACGCCATTGCAACGGGAGCCTTGTTTTTACTCATAGGAGTATTGTATGACCAAACCGGATTAAAAACGATTAAAGATTTAGGAGGAATTGCCAAACAAGCCCCTATTTTTACTCTGATTTTTGCCATTATGCTGTTTGCCAATGTCGGATTACCTGGTACCAATGGATTTGTAGCTGAATTGTTAATTATCTTTGGTGTATATGAATTTAATCACATTATGGGCTATATTTCGGCAGTTACGGTATTGGTTGCAGCTTCATTTATGTTATGGATGTTCCAACGAGCCATTTTACAAAAAAAAGAAGGACCTGCTCTAAAAATGAGAGATTTAAAAGTTAAAGAGATTATTGGGTTGGCCCCTTGGGTTATTTTAGTTTTTCTAATGGGGGTTTATCCTGAACCTTTTATGGATAAATTTGAACCATCAATTACACACTACTTAACCGATATTTTACACATAGGAGCTACAAAATGATGGAAATTATGAACATTTTACCCGTTCTTACTGTGTTAATTGGGGCATTGGTATTGATGTTTCTAAGCATGTATGATCGTTTTAGCATCAAAAACCATATTATTGTTTCTACGCTCTTTTTACTCTTGGCATTGGGCTTTTCAATTTATCCCGCGGGAGAATCGTTTACTTTACTTCCGTACAGTGAGTATTTATACGATTTATTGATTTTTGACACCTATGCCAATTTTTTTAATATGGCATTAATTACAGGTACGTTATTGGTTATTTTAATTGGTGAACACTATGCACAAGAGCGAAGTTTTATTAAAGGTGAATTTTACAGCATTTTGATGTTTTCACTCTTTGGTATGATGTTATTAGCAAATGCCAATGAGTTGATTACTGCATATATTGCTTTGGAAATTGCCTCATTTGCTGTTTATATCTTAGTAGGATTTAACACCGATAATGAAAAAAGAATTGAAGCCATCTTTAAATATTTGGTTTTAGGTGCCTTTATTGGTGCTTTTTACCTCTTAGGTGTGGTACTGATTTTTGGAGCAACAAGCACAACACACTTAGGTGAATTAGCGACTTTTATTGCTTCTCATGAAAACAGTGAATTAACGTTAGTCTATATTGGAATTACCCTTATTTTATTTACGTTTATTTTTAAAATCGCCGCTTTCCCTTTCCAATCTTGGGTATTGGACGTCTACCGAGGGGCACCTATTTTAGTTACTGCGTTTATGGCGTCAGTATTTAAAGTTGCAATTTTTTCTTTCTTCTTAAGAGCCTTTTTACAAACATTCCCAAGTATGCAGGATTTTTGGGATCCTATTTTAACGATTCTAATTTTGTTTACCTTAACATTGGGAACATGGTTAGCCTTAACGCAAAAAATTGTCAAAAGAATGTTAGCCGCATCTTCAATTGTGCATACAGGCTATTTACTTTTAGCCTTTATTGCTGTAGGTGAAAACATTCAAAGTGCCTATTCGATTCTGTTTTATCTTATTTCGTATTTGTTGACTGCCATTGGAGCATTTGGATTGGTTTCTCATATTATCGCCCAAACACGAGTAAGAGTCACCTACGATGACTTTAAAGGTTTGGCACAAGAAAGACCCTTTTTAGCTGCAATGATGACCATATTCTTATTTTCATTGGCGGGGATTCCTTCCACCATTGGGTTTATTGCCAAATTGTATGTCTTCACAGAAGCCATCAGTGCAGGTTACATCTATTTAGCCATTTATGCTATCTTAGCAACGTGCGTATCCATTTACTATTACTTTAAGTTAATTGCCATGATGTACTTCTATCCTAAGAACAAACAGTTTGAAGAAGAGGCCTTTGATGACTCACGAATTTCAACCTATGCCATTGCTTTGGTTGCGATTTTAATCGTTTGGGGAGGAATTGGATCAGCTGTATTATTCTTTATTCCAATACCAAGTATTGATGGAATTTTTGACTTAGTTAAAGTATCCGTAGAGTCACTCTTTCTTAAATAAATTAATGTGTTAGAAAGTAACACTGTTTTTGAGTGTTCTTTCTAAAACTTAATTTCCCTTAAGCAATCCTACAAATCCCATATTTAAGGGGTTTTAAAGGGTTGCTTTTTTTATTTTTGTATCAATATTTCACAAATATATAATTAACTTTCAAGCAATTTTTTGCTATTCTTATGCTACAAAATTTAACTACAGCTATAATAGTCATAACTTACATTTATGCTACATAAGTTTTGAATATTATTATGTATTAAAATACAACCAATGAAAGGATTAACTATGAGTGACCTAATAGAAGGTTATTTAGGCAAAACAGTTGAGAGAAAAAAAAGTCGAATGCCTGCGAAACTGGATTATATCCAAAGTGCAACAGGATTAATTCTTGGTCTTTTTATGTGGGGACATATGCTTTTGGTGTCTTCAATTTTAGTCAGTAAAGATTTTATGTACTCTGTGACAAAATTTTTAGAGGCGAGTTTTATTATTGAAGGCGGCAGTCCTTTATTGGTTTCAATTGCGGCATTGGTAATATTTATTATTTTTATCACTCATGCTGCTATGGGAATGAGAAAACTTCCTGGTAACTTTAAACAGTACCAAGTAATGAAAGCACATGCAAACAATATGGGTCATGAAGACACAAAATTATGGTTCACACAAGCCTTTACTGGTTTTGCCATGTTCTTTTTGGGTTCAGTTCACCTCTACATCATTATGACTCACTCTGATGCCATTGGTCCTTATGCTTCATCAGACAGAGTTTGGAGCGAATGGATGTGGCCGTTGTATATCCTTTTATTATTAGCTGTAGAATTTCATGGAACCATTGGGTTATATCGACTCTGTGTTAAATGGGGTTGGTTTGATGGAAATGACCCCAAAGCTTCAAGAGCAAAATTAAAAACTGTTAAAAAAATCCTTACTGTATTTTTCTTAGTTTTAGGATTTGCTACCTTAGCAGCTTACATGAAAATTGGTATGGAAAATGCTAAAGCGGGAACCGTAGGACAAAAATATGTGCCCACAGCACAAGTTATTGAATACAAAACAACAGGGAGAATTGCATAATGAAAATTAATTACTGTGACGCATTGGTTATTGGTGGAGGACTTGCTGGTTTACGAGCTGCTGTTGCTGCACAAAAAAAAGGGTTAAGTACCGTTGTATTGTCATTAGTTCCTGTTAAACGTTCTCACAGTGCTGCTGCACAAGGGGGAATGCAAGCAAGTTTAGGTAACTCAAAAATGTCTGATGGAGACAATGAGGATTTACACTTTGCTGACACCGTTAAAGGAAGCGATTGGGGTTGCGATCAAGAAGTAGCACGTATGTTCGTACACACTGCACCAAAAGCGATTCGAGAATTAGCATCATGGGGAGTGCCTTGGACAAGAGTTCGAGCAGGTTCACGAGAAGCCGTTATTAATGCTAAAAAAACAACCATCACAGAAGATGATGACAGACATGGATTAATCACATCACGAGACTTTGGTGGAACTAAAAAATGGAGAACCTGTTATACCGCTGATGCAACGGGACATACGATGTTATTTGGTGTTGCTAATGAAGCATTAAAACACAATGTTGATATCAGAGACCGAAAAGAAGCTTTAAGTTTAATTCATGAAAATGGACGATGCTATGGAGCTGTTGTACGAGATTTAATTACAGGTGAATTAGAAGCGTATGTGGCTAAAGGTACTTGTATTGCCACAGGTGGATACGGACGAGTATTTAAACAAACTACAAACGCTGTAATTTGTGAAGGTACGGGACAAGCTATTGCACTTGAGACAGGAATTGCAACATTAGGAAACATGGAAGCCGTACAATTTCACCCCACTCCAATCGTACCATCAGGGATTTTATTAACTGAAGGGTGTCGAGGTGATGGGGGTATTTTAAGAGACGTTGACGGTCACCGATTTATGCCAGATTATGAGCCAGAGAAAAAAGAACTGGCTTCAAGAGACGTTGTTTCAAGAAGAATGATTGAGCATATCAGAAACGGTAAAGGGGTTCCTTCACCATACGGATACCACATTTGGTTAGATATCTCTATTTTAGGTCGAGAGCACATTGAAAAGAACCTAAGAGATGTACAAGAAATTTGTCAAATCTTCAACGGAATTGACCCCGCGGATGAAGGTCCAAAAGGTTGGGCTCCAGTATTACCAATGCAACACTACTCTATGGGTGGTATTCGAACTAAACCAACAGGTGAGTCTCAAAACTTAAGTGGTCTTTTTGCGTGTGGGGAAGCGGCTTGTTGGGATATGCACGGATTTAACCGACTGGGAGGAAACTCTGTTTCTGAAACCGTTGTTGCTGGGATGATTATTGGTAACTATTTTGCCGATTATTGTTTGGAAAATGATGTCACCATTCCTACTTCAACTGTACAAAAATTTGTTGACGCTCAAGATAAATATTTGGATGAAATTTTAGCGTACAACGGAAGCGAAGATATCTTCAAAATTAAAAACAGAATGAAAGAACTTATGGATGAAAAAGTGGGTATTTTTAGAGATGGTCCACACTTAGAAGAAGCCGTAGAAGAGTTAAAAGAGTTATTACAAAAAACCAAACACATCAATGTTAAATCAAAAGTTCGAGCAGGAAATCCTGAACTTGAAGAGGCATACCGAGTTCCAAGAATGTTAAAAGTAGCTCTTTGTGTAGCAAAAGGAGCACGTGATCGAACCGAATCAAGAGGGGCTCACTACAGAGAAGACTTCTTAAAACGAGACGATGCCAACTGGTTAAACAGAACCTTAACTTCTTGGCCAAATGCAGACGATTTAGAACCAACCATTACGTATGAGCCATTGGATATTATGAAAATGGAGATGCCACCTGCGTTTAGAGGATACGGTGCTAAGGGTATGATTATTGAGCATGAATTATCTGAAAAACGACAACAAGAAGTGGACGAATTAACTGAAAAAATGCAAGCAGAAGGAAAAGACAGACACGAAATCCAACATGCCTTAATGCCTTTTGATTTACCTATGAATTATAAAGAGAAAAATGAAAGAGCAGGAGACAAATAATGAGCACACCTAAAGGGAGAGAAATAATCATTTCAGCACTTAAATTTAACCCAAGAAGTGCTGTTTCAAAACCACATTTTGTGGACTATAAATTAGAAGAGACACCAGGTATGACTCTGTTTATTGCCTTAACAAAAATCAGAGAAGAGTATGATGCCGATTTATCGTTTGACTTTGTATGTCGAGCAGGAATTTGTGGAAGTTGTGGGATGGTTGTAAACGGTAAACCAGCCCTTGCGTGTAGAACACTTATTGCTAATTATCCGGAAGGAAAATTAACATTAATGCCTATGCCTGCTTTTGAATTAATCAAAGATTTATCGGTTAATACAGGTAAATGGATGGATGCCATGTCTAAAAGAGTAGAATCATGGATTCACAGCAATGAAGAAGTTGATATTGCAAAAATGGAAGAGAGAATCGATCCAGATATTGCCGATCAAACGTTTGAATTAGACCGATGTATCGAGTGTGGAATTTGTGTGGCATCGTGTGGTACAAAACTTATGAGACCAGATTTTGTAGGTCCTGTTGGACTTAACAGAGTTGCTCGATTTGAAGTTGACCCACACGATAATCGAACGCATGAAGATTACTATGAATTAATTGGTGACGATGACGGAATCTTTGGTTGTATGTCACTGCTTGCGTGTGAAGACCACTGTCCAAAACACTTACCACTGCAAAATAAAATTGCTTACTTACGAAGAAAATTAGTCGCATTACGATAAGAATATAGAGGAATTTCCTCTATATCTTACCTCATTGTACAAAAAGTTAATTACCCCATTATGTGGTAATTAACTTTTTATATTTACAGCAACCTTAATTGGAGTTATGATGAACTTAGCCAACAACTACTTTTTACTGTATCACGGAATACAAATTGATAAAACAACGTCATTTAATACCAGTAAACGAAAATCTCACCCCAATTTTTTTGAAATTGCTGCGCTGATTTTAGTTCCTACACGAAAAGAGAGCGATAAGTTTTTGGCACTCAACTCCTTTAAAACTTTGGCTGAACAAATTTCAGATAAAGCCCCTACTTCTTTGGATGAACTGCACCAACTTCAACATGGGTTATTGGATGCCATTAGTAAAGAGACCAAAAAAGAAGATTTGGAAAAGCTCAATGCCTCTTTTGGGTATTTAAATCAAGAAGAGATTTTAGAAACCCTCAATTATACAAAACTGCTCTCTTTATTTGATCCCAGTGAAGTAAGCTGTTGTGAAGAAGAGAAGAAATCATCTGAAAACATTGAAGAAAATCTCAAAACATTCCAAGAAAACAAATATGAACTCGAAGCATTAATTGCCGATTTAAAAGCAACGTTTAACTCCAATGAGTTTAAAAATGAACTCGATGAAGTCACCTCTTACATAAACAATCAAAAATTTTCCATTGGAATTACTGGGGTGATGAATGCCGGTAAATCCACCATGCTAAATGCCTTAATGGGAAAAGAGATTTTAGGCAGTGCGGTTGTTCCTGAAACAGCCAATTTAACCATTGTAAAATACGACACCAAAAGCAGTGCCAAAGTCTTTTTTTGGAATACCAAAGAGTGGAATACCATCGTACGAAGTGCCAATGAGCTGCCTTCAATTGCCGAATTTGTAGAAGAGACACAAAAGCTGTTTAAAGAAGACCTTAATACGTATATCAAAGAAGAATCACTCAGTCAAGAGGTTGATATCAATAATTTAGCCCTTTACACGTCAGCTGAAAAAAGTGGGAAAAAGTGCAATTTGGTTAAATACGTTGAACTCAAATCCGATTTGGCATTTTTACAAGATGGTATCGAAATTGTTGACACCCCAGGACTGGATGACCCTGTTATTCAACGAGAAGAGATTACCAAAGAGTATTTAAGTCAATGCGATTTGATGTTGCATTTAATGAATGTTTCTCAAAGTGCCACACTCAAAGATGTTGAGTTTATTATCGATGCTTTACTGTATCAAAATATTTCTAAACTGCTTATTGTTATAACAAGGGCCGATACAGTTTCTAAAAAAGAGTTACAAGAGGTTATTGACTACACTAAAACTTCGATTGAACGGCAACTTAAAGCGTTAAACAAAGACAGTAAACTTGATTATATTTTAAATACCATCAAATTTATTCCTATTTCAGGACGTATGGCACTTTTACATCGAACCAATCAAGCACAAGAAGCCATAAAAGCAGGATATACACTTGAAGATACAGGGATTTTAGACATTGAACATTATCTTCAAGAAACACTCTTTGGTGCCAATTCAAGCAAGTCTGATTTGATTGTTAAATCCTCAAAGTCAAAGATTAAAAAACTCATTGAAAAAGAGTTAAAATCACTTAACTACGAAATCATTTTACTCTCTAAATCCAAAGAGGAACTTCAAGCCGATTTGGAAGAGTTTAACACCAAAAAAAATACCAATGAAAAAATCTTTCAAGCCATGAGAGAAGATATAATGGTATATAAAAACGATGCTAAAAACTACATAGAAACATTGGAAACCTTTATCAAAAATGAGCTGTTGGATTTACAAAATGTTATCAAACAACGAGTCTTTAATGATGTCAAATACTCTTTTGAGAAAACCAAAAAACGCCCAGAAAATGAACGAATCAAAACCATTATTCAAACGGCGATTAAAGATGGTATTATTGATGTTATTCGTGATTATCGATATAAATTTATCAAAAAATCACAAGATATTGGGGAAATTTGTGAACAAAAATACCATGATTTTGGGTTTGTCCTAAGCCATAAAAATGACAACTTTGATGCACGAGGGTTTTTTCAAGATGACTTTAAAGCTGGGTTTTTAACGACTTCAAACGACATTTTAATCAATAAAATTCTTCAAGAAGTCAATCAGCTCAAAGCCAATAAACTCGTTGAATTTGACCGAGCCATTGAAGGATTTATTAAAAATGAGTTTGAACCCATTGAGCAAAGTATTAAAGAAAAAGCCAAAACCGTTTCACAACTCTTAATTGAAAACTTCTTTAAAGAACTGCAAGAGCCTTTAGAGGTGTTTGAACAAAAACTTATTAAAGATGAAAAAGCTCTGCAACATCGTCTTGCTACTTTTGAAGAAAATGAGAAAAACAAAGATGAACTCATTGTAACACTTCATGGAAAAATTAAAAAATTAGATCACATTAACAAAGGACTTAAACTATGAGTATCTTAAGCAATTTTGTTAAAGAGTTTAAAGCCACTTATGCCAAAAAAGAAGAGATCTATGAAAAAGGCTTAGTTGGAGATATTAAACGTATAAAAGCCGCCCTTTTAGACCCTAAATTTATGCCCTCTTCTTCACTGGAAGCCATTTTGGATAAACAAATCAGACGAGCAAGATACCCCATGGAAGTTGCTATTACAGGACAATTTTCAGCTGGAAAATCAACATTTTTAAATGCCTTACTCTCACGAAATATTTTACCTACGGGAATTACTCCCGTAACCTCTAAAGTTAATTTTATCAATTATGGGGAAGAGTATAAACTCAAAATCACGTATAAATCAGGGGCCGAAGAGTATCACAGCATCGAAAATATTGCGGCATTTACGGATCAGCGACAAAAAGATATGGACGACATTAAGTATTTAACGCTTTATGCTCCCATGGATGTCTTAAAAGATATCTCTTTTGTTGATACTCCAGGACTGAACTCTCAATCTCAAAGTGATACCGATACAACCAAGCGAGTATTGCGAGACGTGGGAGGAATTATTTGGCTGACTTTGATTGATAATGCAGGCAAACAAAGCGAAGCCAAAATTTTAGAAGAGTATATGAGCCATTTTAAAAACAAATCGTTGTGTGTTCTTAATCAAAAAGATAAATTTACTCCCGAACAAGTCAATACTACTGTAAAATATATCCAAGAGAAGTTTTCACAATTTTTTGCCCAAGTTACCCCTATTTCAGCTAAAATGGCGCTTGAAGCCAGAGCCTTACACCAAGATGTTTTGCTTAAAACGCAATATGACAAAATTATTGAAGAGTTTAAACACGATTTATGGGAAAAAGATGTCGACAATCTTTCTTTCTTTGAAGAGAAATTTAAAGCCTATAAACAAGAGATTATCAAAATCCAAAATACCGATACCACTCAAAACAGGCAACTCATTGAAGAGTCCAATATTCAAGAAGTTTTGGATTTTATTAATAACACCATTCGACCTCAAGCGGCTGAAGCCAAAGAGTATGCCATTAAGAAAGATTTGCGAAGTTTTTGTGATATTTTAATCAAAGAGTACCAAACCATTATTGGTGTATTTGGCAGTTTATCCGATGTATTAAAAGAGAGTGAAGAGGAGATTTTATCGGAATTTGATGCTATTCATAAAACCTACTCCAAAGAGTTATTTACCATTTACAATGCTCTTGAAAGCATTATGGAAACCATGGCAAATGTGACGTATAAAAATATCAAAAAACAAAAAGCCTATCGATACGAAGCCAAAAGCTCTTTTTTAAGTAAAGACAGCTACGAAAAAATTGAGTATGAGACGTATTGGATTGATTCAGATAATGTCTATAAAAATCTCTTTTACGATGACCAAACCATTGATAAAATGTTTAAAAAAGCCATCAAAGATTTAAAACAAGTGCAACTGGATTCAGATACGGCATTTCGAAACGTGTATCGAAACTTAAAACACAAAGTTCAACGATGGCAAGAACCGTATGAACTCATTAAAAAACAACGAGAAATTGCTTCAGATTCAGAGTTTTCTGCCACACGGCATTTTGCAGCTAAAGTGTATGAAAACATTTTAAGAGATTACCATCGAGCCATTTTAGAAAACATTTCAGCCCTACGTAAAAAGTTTGCTTATTTTAATGGGGCACTCAGTTACAGTTATATTCAAACGACACAAGCAACGATTGCACACTTTGAACAACAAATTGCGGAGTCGGTATTATTGTATGAAAAAGAGCCCACCAAATTTCATATTTATCACCCAAGAGAAGAGGAGATTTTAACCAAACTAAGAGTCAATTTTGGGTTTGAAAAAATTGAAGACTTTTTAACCTCCAAGCGAAATTATTTGTTTAAAATTATTAAATATTCCAAAGAACAATATTTGGAAATCAATCAAGGCAGAATCGAGTTTGTTTTATCCAAACAAAGTGAGTATTTGAGTAAAATAGAAGATTTAAAAGCCATACAAGAGAGTATTTAGTCACTTTACTTTATCTTTGCGGTATTTTTATTGGGAGTTTCAATGTCTTTTTTCAAACCTCAAAGAGTGATGTTCTTTTTTGTTACGGCTTTGGCTTTGCTCTTTTTAGCCGCCAATTCTGTTTTATGCAAATTGGCATTTTTTAATCAAGGTATTGACCCTTTCTCTTTTAGTGCCATTCGCTTAATAAGTGGTGCAATTACCCTACTTTTGTGCGTTAGCCTCTTTTCAAAAACCTCTTTTTCATGGCATAACTATGCCATAAAAAAAACACAATTTATCTCATCTGGATTACTCTTTTTATATGCCATCGCTTTTTCATATTCGTATGTTCTCATTGATACAGGAGTAGGAGCACTCATTTTATTTGGAACCGTACAAATTGCAATGATTGCTTATGCTTTACTAACTAAGCAAAATGTCGGAGTTTTTAAAATCATAGGAGGAGGGATTGCTCTTTTTGGTTTAGGTTACTTACTTTTGCCCACGTCAAGCTCTTCTGTCTCCCTTAAAGGGGCTTTGCTTATGGCATTAGCAGGATTGACCTGGGCGTTTTACTCCATTATTGGGAAAAATACCCAGCACCCATTGCTAAGCACCTCATACAATTTTAGTTACTCAGTGCTGTTTGTTGTTCTCTTTGCATTGGTAAGCTTTCCACAAATACACCTTAGTGCGCAGAGTTTTCTTTATGCCATAATCAGCGGAAGTCTAACTTCAGGTATAGGCTATGTGTTGTGGTATATGGTTGTAACCAAAATAGAGACTTCAACAGCAAGTATCATACAACTCATTGTGCCCGTATTAGCCACCGTAGGAGGGGTTGTTTTACTCGATGAAGCACTCACTTTGCATATTGTTATTGCCTCAACGATTATTTTAAGTGGAATCGCTCTTTTGGCATTACAAAAAGAAAAGCGTTAAGCTCTTCTTTTTTTTGCACTGATCATAATCAATATTACTCCAATAACAGCAGCAATAAAAGAGGCAAAAAAGACCCCCAATTTAACTGCGGCAATCAAACTTTCATCTTCAAATGCCAAATGGGTAATAAAAATAGACATCGTAAACCCAATTCCTGCTAAAAATCCAACCGCAACAATATCTGACCAACTTATTTCAGAAGGCTTTGCCACCCATTTGAATTTAACGGCTAAATAGGTAAATCCAACGACACCAATGGGTTTTCCAATTAATAACCCTAATACTACGCCTAAAACAATCATAAAATGCGTTGAAATGGTTGACATATCAATCAGCACTCCCGCATTGGAAAAAGCAAACAAAGGCATGATAAAAAAAGCAGAAAAATTGTGCAGATTATGTTCAAGTTTGACCAAAGGATTTTGCACATTATCATAATTGTACGCAATGTTTTCAAGGGCATCAATTTGGTCATGACTGAGAGTTTGTTTTGAGTTACTTGTACGTTCAAACTCTTTTAGACTGTGCTGCGTATTTGCCACAAAACTCTTTTCATCTATTTTTCCATGAATGGGTATCACAAATGCCAATAACACTCCTGCAATGGTGGCATGAATACCAATACTGTGGATGAACACCCATAAAAAAATACCTAAAATCAAATAAGGACCTAACTTTTTAACCCCAGCTAAATTAAAAATCCAAAGAATGGCATAGGTCAATCCCGCATGCAAAAAGTAAATAGAGTTGATTTCATTGGTGTAGACTACGGCTACAACCAAAACAGCACCCAAGTCATCCACAACAGCCAATGCCACTAAAAAAAGTTTAATGGCAGGATTGACTCGTTTACCCAAAAGCATCAAAATCCCCAAGGCAAACGCAATATCCGTTGCCATGGGAATACCAAACCCTAAAGGATTGTTGGTATTTAATCCCACATAAATCAGTGCAGGAATAAGCATGCCTCCAATAGCAGCAACCACAGGGAAAGAGGCTTTTTGAACAGAGGACAACTCACCGCAAACCAGTTCTCGTTTGATTTCAAGCCCCACCATCAAAAAGAAAATCGACATCAAACCATCATCAATCCAATGCGTTAAATCCATTGTAATGGTTGAATCACCCAAGGCTATGCCCAAAGGCATATGCCATAAATTGTAATACGCATCACCCCAACTCGAATTGGCAACCAAGACCGCAAAAACGGTTGCACAAAAAAGGATAATACCACTTAACGACTCTTTTGAAATGTAGTTCTGAAATGTCGCCATATATTTAACCATTGATTTTCCTATAAATAAAGTGACTAAAAAATATATTTTATCTTGAATATCTTACAGCAAAATTAATCTCTGTTAATTTTCCACGCAAAGTAGATGCTTACGAGTAAAAAAATCGCCAAGTAGATATAAGGGTTTTCAGGTATGGGCATGGGGCTCTCCTAGTGGCAAAGTAATGGTTATCAATGCCCCTTTATGGGTTTTATTGTTAAATTTAAATTGAGTATTTTGAGCTTTAATTTCACCTTTTAAATGTTTCGTTACAATCTCACTGCTCATATAAAGCCCTATTCCTGTCCCTTGTTTTTGATGTTTTGTCGTAAAATAGGGTTCAAATATTCGATTTATAATTGCCACAGGAATACCCAAAGCATTATCTTTTATTTCGATAAAAAGTTGATTTTTTTTGGTGTAGGTATCAATAAAAATTAATTTTGGACCCGCTTTTTTCTCCAACTCATCTTTGGCATTGTTAAGTACATTGATTAACACTTGAACCAATTCATTTTCGTAACTGTACAAAGGAGTGGGGTGAATATTTTTTATGATTTCAATCTCTTTATTTTTAAATTGTACGTAAATCAGCTTTAATGTTTTTTCAATCGCACTTTGAATGGTAAACTCATTTTTCTCTTTGTGTGGTTTAAAAAAGTTTCTAAAATCATCAATAGTCGTTGAGAGATATTGAGCGGAATGAGTAATATTTTGAACATGAACATCAACCTCTTCTTTGTTTAAACTGTTCATCTCATTTTTTAACTCCAAGGTTGTTGCACTTAGGGTAATCGCACTTAAAGGCTGTCGCCATTGGTGGGCAATATTACCTATCATTTCTCCCATTGCAGCCATTTTTGATTGTTGAAAAAGCAACTCTTGTTGCAATTTGTCTTTTTGAATGTGGGCTTGAATATTTTGCTTATACCCTTTAAATTTAGCTTGAAGCAATCTTGAAACATAAGACGATAACATCAATAAAAGCACAATTAACACCAATGCAATTAAAAAGATATTGAGTAATTGTTTATTAAACTCCTCTTTGAGTTGCTGTTGTTTCTCTTGCAATACATAAGCAACATCACTTTCATAAAACCCTTTTCCTAAAATCCAATCCCATTTATCTACGCCTTTGACATAGCTCGTTTTCATAAGCCACTTTTTATTTTCGTTTAAATGGGCATACTCATGGAAACCACCTTCTTTGGAGAGTTGTTTAAACGCATTTAAATTATTAATGGCTTCATGCTTGTTGTTTTCTCCAATTAAACTGTTTTCTTCCAACAAATTTTTACCCACAAGCTCTTTTTGAGGGTGTGACAAAAAAACACCCTCTTGAGTTAAAATAAACAGATATTTGTTGTTGGTCATACTCATCATTTCTTCAATATCATTCAAAACTTTTTTTTGAGTACTTTGTTCAAATTCATCAAAATATTCCCCTGTTCCAATAAACCAATCAAGGGGTTCAAAATATTTATTAAAGCCTATTTTTTTATAGGATGTCGTCAAATCTGAGGGTTTGGGGAACCACCACGTTAAATACCCCTCTTTATTTTTTCTGACCATTTCAACAATATTTCGAGTTAAGTATTCTCCACGACCTTCTTTAAAATTATAAAAACTTGTCCCTTCTAAACTTCGATTAATGGGCAATAATATACACTCATAATCCATAGAGTAAATAAAATAATAGCCTCGACCTTCATTAAATCGAACATTGACTAACGCATCTTTAATCAGCTTTGTTACCGTTTCTTTGCCCAAATGTTGATTTTGATGATAAATTTCCATGGCAATAATATACGCTTCATTAACACGGTTTTTTAAACTCTGTTTTAATCGATTTTCCATCGATACTTGCTGTTTTGAAATATAGTTATAGACCATTTCAACATCGTTTTTAACCAGCTCTTGATTGCGCAAAAGATAGTCATTTTCAAGTTTTTCTTTCTCTTTATTAAAGGTTATTTTATTATCAATTAAAAGCACCAGTGAGATAATACAGGCAAATAATACAACAAATAAAGGGGGAGTATATTTTATTATTTTTATAATTTTCTCTTCGTTTTTAAAAACCATTGTATCCCTTAAAAAAGAAAAGTTTATCCAAATATTTTTAACAAACAAATTATTTATGATAAAATTTCATATGAATCATTTAAACTACATCTGTCACTACCCTCAATCACTTCAAGAGAGTGTACTAAAACTTATTGAAAACAAAACCTTAAGCAGCTATATAAAAAACAAATATCCCCATAAACATACTATTTCCAACGATAAATTACTCTATGAGTATGTCATGGAGTTTAAAAACAACTACTTTAAAAAATTTCAAATCAATAAAATCATTTATGACAGTAAAATTCAAGTCAACAATGCCTTAGGTATGCACACGTTTATCTCTCGTGTACAAGGGGGAAACCTTAAAGCCAAAAATGAAATAAAAATTGCCACGTTATTCAAACAGGTTCCTGAAAAATTTTTGGAAATGATTGTCGTACACGAATTGGCGCATTTAAAAGAAAAAGAGCATAATAAAGCCTTTTATAATCTGTGTACCTTTATTCAAAACGATTATATGCAAGTTGAGTTTGATTTACGCCTTTATTTGATTCATCTGCAACTTTTTGGAAAAATGTATTAACCAATCACTCAAAATTGATTTCAAATAGTGTCATTTTTCGAGTAATAAAGTAACACAGTAGAAAAATTGTCTAAAAAATTGTTAACATTTTTGTAAATGCCATAAAATAGGCACTCGTTGCTTTTTCATCATTATTTAGTAACTTTTTTACACAAAGACCGATTTAAAAAGAGGTCAAAAAGAGCTTTTTAGGCTCCTAAAGAGCTCTTTTTTGCTTTGATTTAGTATTACAAACACAATGTAGAATTTATGTTTAATTTTCATTTAACATAGATTTTGAGAAACTAACAAAAATTAAAAAATTGGAGAAATTATGAAAGCTTCAGATTTATTCGTTAAAGCTTTAGAAAACGAAGGTGTTGAATATATTTTTGGTATTCCAGGTGAAGAAAACTTGGACTTTTTAGAATCATTAAGAAATTCAAATATTAAACTTATTTTAACAAGACATGAGCAAGGTGCTGGGTTTATGGCAGCAACGTATGGACGATTAACAGGAAAAGTGGGTGTCTGTTTAGCCACACTTGGACCTGGGGCTACTAACTTTGTAACAGCTGCAGCGTATGCTCAACTTGGTGGTATGCCAATGATGATGATTACAGGACAAAAACCCATCAAAAAATCAAAACAAGGTCGATTTCAAATCGTTGACATTGTCAATATGATGAAACCCGTAACAAAATATGCCAAACAAGTAGTAAATGGTAACAACATCCCTTCAATGGTAAGAGAGGCCTTTAAAATCGCAACAACGGAACGACCAGGGGCTGTTCATATTGAGTTACCCGAAGACATTGCGGATGAAGAAGTTGATTTTAACATCTATCCTGTACGAAGTTTTCACTATCCAAAAGCCGATAAAGATGCGATTTTAGCTGCTGCAAAAATGATTGAAAAAGCCAAAAGACCTCTTCTTTTAATTGGTGCAGGTGCAAACCGAAGCCGAATTGGTAACGCATTGACCAATTTTGTTAATGAAACAGGCATTCCTTTCTTCTCAACACAAATGGGTAAAGGGGTAGTCGATGAAAATCATAAATTATGTTTAAGTACCGCTGCTTTATCAAAAAATGATTTTATTCACTGTGCAATTGAACGAGCAGATTTAATCATCAATGTAGGACATGATGTCATTGAAAAACCACCGTTTTTTATGGAAAACACCCCCGATGCAACAAAAGTAATCCATGTAAACTTCTTCCCATCAGAAGTTGATGACACCTATTTCCCACAATTGGACGTTATTGGGGATATTGCTTCAAATGTCAATAACCTTACTACAGCTGTTTCAAAACAAGAGCATTGGGATTTTGATTACTACATTCGACTAGCAGAAGACATTCGAACACGATTGAGTAAATATTTTGGAGATACACGATTCCCAATCTTACCTCAAAAAGCCGTACGAACCATCCGACAAACATTGGATGATGAAGATATTGTTACTTTAGATAATGGGGTCTATAAAATTTGGTTTGCCCGAAACTACCGATGTGCCCAACCCAATACCTTGTTGCTTGACAATGCTTTAGCCACTATGGGAGCAGGACTTCCTTCTGGAATGGCCGCTAAAATGGTTCATCCTGATAGAAAAGTTGTAGCTGTGTGTGGTGATGGTGGTTTTATGATGAACTCACAAGAGATGGAAACAGCTGTAAGACTGGGGCTTGACTTGACCGTTATCATTTTAAATGACAACGCTTATGGTATGATTAAATGGAAACAAAGTGGTATGGGATTTGATAACTTCGGACTGGATTTAGGTAACCCTGATTTTGTTAAATACGCTGAAGCGTATGGAGCAACTGGTCACCGTCCAACGTCGTGTGAAGAGTTTGAAGAAACATTAAAAAATTGTGTTAATGGTAAAGGGGTTCACTTAATTGATTTAGCCGTTGATTATTCACTTAACCATGCGATTTTAAACGACTTATTGGCAAATAAAACGTGTATGTTATAATACACCTTTAAAAAAGCCAGACCAAAAAAAGAAAAGGAAAAGAATGAATACAATAGAAGTAACGTCACCGTTTGATGGAAGAGTAGTGGGAACTGTTCCCTTTAGTTCAATAGAAGAAGTAGAAAGTGCGATTGAATTAGCCAGTTCTACTTTTTTAGATCACACACAAGCATTACCAAAATATAAACGCGTAGAGATTTTAGAAAAAGTGGTTGAAATTATGTCTTCACAAATTGAAGAGTTAACCCTGCTTTGTGCAAGTGAAGGGGGAAAACCCTATATTGATTCTAAAGTAGAAGTTCACAGAGCCATCAATGGTGTAAAACTGGCTATTGAGCATTTAGGTGCATTTGAAGGCAAAGAAATCGCAATGGGACACACCCTAAGCAGTGCCAACCGAATGGCATATACCTTTAAAGAGCCTATTGGGGTTGTTGCAGCCGTTTCTGCATTTAACCACCCATTTAATTTAGCCGTTCACCAAGTAATTCCTGCGATTGCGGTGGGGTGTTCAGTTATTATCAAACCTGCCACTCAAACTCCTATGAGTGCGATTCAATTGGTAGAAATCCTAAAAGAAGCGGGGCTTCCAAATGGTTGGGCTCAAGCCGTTGTGTGTGGAAGAGAAGCCGGTGAATTACTCGCAACAAGCCCAAAAGTAAACTTCTTAACCTTTATTGGTTCAGGTGCAGTAGGTTGGTACTTAAACTCAAAAGTAGCCAATGGTACACGAGTAGCGTTAGAACACGGTGGAGTTGCCCCTGTTATTGTTGAGCCGGATGCAGACATTGCTGAACTGATTCCTTCCATTGGAAAAGGTGGTTTTTATCACGCAGGTCAAGTGTGTGTTTCTGTGCAAAGAGTATTTGTACACGAATCCATTTGTGATGAAGTCGCAACAAAATTAGCAGCATACGCATCTAAATTAGTCGTAGGAGATCAATTAGACCCTAAAACTGAAGTCGGACCACTTATTAACAACAACGAAGTCAATAGAGTTGAAGAGTGGGTTAATGAAGCCGTAACAAAAGGCGGAAAAATTTTAACCGGTGGAAAAAGAATCTCTGCTTCTTGTTTTGAACCAACCGTTATTGTAAACCCTGCTGATGATGCTTTAGTTTCTACAAAAGAGGTGTTTGGACCCGTTGTGTGTATTTACTCATACTCAAACATCGATGATGCCATTAAAAGAGCCAACAGCTTAGAAGTATCGTTTCAAGCAGCAGTATTTACTAAAAACTTAGATACTGCATTAAAATGTGTAAAACGACTTAATGCCACTGCTGTTATGGTCAATGACCACACAGCATTTAGAGTCGATTGGATGCCATTTGGAGGAGCCAAAGCTTCTGGACTTGGTATGGGAGGAATCCACCACAGTATGGATGAAATGTCAAACGAAAAAATGATGGTCATCAAATCAAGCGTTTTATAATAACTTTTGATATTTTACACAAGGGAGAGCCTGTGCTTTCCCTTTTTTTTATGCCGTATTAGATACACTTTCTTATGAAAAAATTGATTTTACTTTACGTATGCCTATTTAGCTATTTGTTCTCAAACGAAAGCTTTGTGGCCCAACTGCAAACAACATTTTTTAATGAAGTCAATGAAAAAAATCTCTATAAAAAACACTATTCACACTTTTTATATGAAACCTGTCAAAATAATGAAGTGTGTATCAATCAAACTATAACCCGACTTAAAGGGTGGGAAAGTGTTCAAAATAACCCTTTTTTGAAACACCATCAAAAAGAGTATTATCAACAAATTGAACTTTCTGTTCAAACATTACATAAAATAAAAGAGTATCTTTTTACAGTCATTCATTCAAAAAAAATATCCACTTCACAGTTTTTGAGTTTCTTGGATTTATCACAACAACGTTTAAGTGTTCTGTTTTATGATGCCCACACACAAACGCTTCATCATATTGGTTCAGATTTAGTTTCCACAGGAAATATGGAAAAAGAAAAAGAGATAAAACAAGGCGATGACCACTATTTAAAAACCCCTACGGGTATTTTTGAAAGTTTACAAGGATGGCGTTCCAGTGGAGAATTTATTGAAGAGAAAAACGTTATGCCCTACGGACAAAAAGAGCGATTTGTCTTTTATTTTGGCAAACAAACATCAATTCGTTATCGAATTAATGGGAAAAAAGACAGCAAACCCGACACTATAAGTGATTATTTAGAGTTTGCCCTACACGCACACGAATCCACTTTTAAATTGGGGCAACCCCAATCTCATGGGTGTATTCGTATTTCAAATGAGTTAAATCTTTTTTTAGATGAACACCTTGTTTTACATGCCAACAATATACACAATAATCAATGGAAAAACCCCACAGCCCAAAAACCTCTCAATTTTCCCAAAATACCCTTTAAAGGGAAATATCTTATTATCGTCGATAAACTTTAAAACAACCACACCCATCAACCATTCACTACTCACCACTTACGATTTCTCTTTCACTGTGTAACACAAAATCCAAATTTTATATTATAATTATAGGGTACTTCTAAAAACGCAAGGTACCCATATTTATTTTCTAAGGATGATGAGTGATTAAAAAACCCAATACTCAATTTGATACTTATCGATTAAGTGATCCTGTGTATGATATTGTTTTACGAATAGCCAATGAAATTCGAACACATCATAACTATGAAACAGGGGCAAAAATTGCCTTGGATAATAACATTACTTTAAATCAAATTATCCAAAAAACACTAAAATTGGATATTTTTGATATTGCCAAACTTGCCGATGCAATGAAAAAATTAAAAACAAAATAAATTTTATATAAAATTTCTTACAGCTATTCCACTTATGGTCAAAAAATATTAAAAATTTTTTCTCTTTAAAAGCCATAAAATCGGACTTCTTATAAAAAAAATATTTTTTTAATATTTTTTTGGAAAAATTTTTCACTTTTAGTTTATAATTCGTTAGTTAAATGAAAAATCGTCAAAATGCTGGTTCAAAAAAAGCTCTGAAAAGCTTGTGACAACAAGGCTTGAAGAGTTTTTTTCGACCATGGTCATACTCATAATTATGAGTATGGTTTCTTAATTTATTGTCAAATAGGAGAATGAATGTTTAAGTATATTTTTATGGCGTCTCTTGTGTTTATCTTAGCACTTCAAGCCAATGATGTTGTATCCAATGAAGATGTTATCATCAACGATGAAATGTTTATGGATGACGAATGTGATAAAATCTATGATCAATGTGCCATAGAGTGTGAAGAAAAAGAGAACGGTAACGACAAGTGTTATTCAAAGTGTGAAGAGTTATACGAAGAGTGCCTTTTAAAAAAAGAAAAAGCAGAATAAAAACATAATTGTAAAGTTAAACAATGATAGATGAACTCTCAAGCAGCAAAGAGCGAGAACTCATACTTTTTAAAGCTAAAATAAACGAAATTGTTCACGAAATTAAGTACAATCGAAATTATGAAACGGCAAGTGCATTGATTGCAAAATATAATTTAAGCTTTGATGAGCTGATTAAATCAACGGTCAAATTACGCCTAGATGATTTAGCCATCTTAGCCGATAGAGTAATAAGTCAAAAATAAAAATGAATAAATTAAACAAAAAAGAATCACTTGAAGAAATAGAGTCAATTAAAAACTTTGTCTCTTTTTTAGATATGTTAAAACAACTTATACGAATCCCTTCGGTTATTGGTTCAGAACACGCTTTTTTCCTCTACTTAAAGCGAGAATTAGAAGAGTTGGGCATCACCACTCAATACTACGATGGACTATTAGTGGCTCAAGGCAAAAATCCAATGCATGGGATGCTCAGTGCCCATATCGACCGACATGGGCTTGTATGCACAGGTCCCAATGAGTTCCAATTTGCGGCATTTTTAGCCAAAAACCGTTCAGATTTGACGGGAAATTCCGTTTCAGAACAAACCTTTCAACTTATAACCTCACGTTACTTAAATCAAAAAGTACAAGCGTATGACCCTTGGGGAGGAAGTTATTTAGGTATTGGGGAGATTACCAATGCTTATATGTGTGAAGAGATCAACAACTTGATTTTTGAAATCAAAGGGCTCTCCCACTTACAACCAGGAACGCCCATTGCTTTTATGGACAAACTCAAAAATGAAAAAGGCTTACTTTCCGCCCAACTGGATAACGTGATTAGTGCTGCGATTATTATTTACTTATATCAAAATGGCTATCAAGGAACCGCATTTTTCACCGCACAAGAAGAAGCAGGAAAATCGTGGCGTTATATTTATGAGTGGTTCAGAAAGAATCGACTTTCGACCAATGAGTTGTTGGTTTTAGACACAAGCCCGTATGATACTCGTTCACAAGCTGATGTACAACAAATTGTTTTACGAAATCGAGATGCCAACGCACGATTTAAGTCACCGTTACTTAAAACATTAAAAAACTTTTGCCATAAGTACAGTATTGATTTTTCGTGTAAAGATGTCTATATTCAAGAAAAAAACAAACTTCGTGTACAAAACAATCAATCCCTTCTGTCTTTAGGAAGTACGGAGCTGGGAAGAATTGTCAAAGAATCGTCAGGAAGTATTCAAGGAACAACCTTGCAAATTCCAACAACGGGGTATCATACCGTAGAAGAAACGGCTTCGGTACTTTCGATTAAAACCGTGCTTTTTATTTTAAAAAATTTATACATAAAACAAAAAATTAAAGCCTAAAAAAACGCTCTATTTTAGTCAAAAAAATGATAAAATTATTGAACGAAAATTAAAACAGAAAGGGAGAGATGAAACCAAAATCAAATAAAGACCTAGTGAAACTCTATTATGAAGAGTTATGGAATAAAAATAAAAAAGAGTATATTGAAACTCTTTTTGATGATAATATTACCTTTCACGGGTCACTGGATATTAACACCGTAGGAAAACAAGAGTTTGCCAATTATATGGATAAAATCCTTACAGGGATTCCCAACTTGTTTCATGGTGTTGAACTTATGGTGTGTGAAAATGATTACATTGCTGTTCGAGCCATTTATAATGGAACACATAAAGGAAAGCTCTTTGATTTTGAGCCAACAGGCAACAGAATCAAATATAACGGTGCCTCTTTTTTTAAATTTAAAGACGGAAAAATCGTTGATATTTGGGTGTTAGGAGATTTAACCAATCTTTACAAGCAGTTACAATAATGACTCAAATCAGCAATAAAATTTTTTGTGATGATTTTTTAATTCATCTGGATTTTCAAAATAAGCTTTTACCCAATCCTTATTATGATTATCCGTATTTGATTATTAAGAATTTTTTATCGAAAAGCAGTTGTAAAAAGATTGTTCAATTGGTACAAAAAAACAACGATGCCATTGATGCAAAGATTCGACAAAAAAATGAACTCTTTGTTCAAGAGGCTTTAAATAAACAAATACGAAAAACCAAAATTTATGAGCTGGAAAAAACATATCAGAAAATATACGAAAAAAGTTTTTTCAAACATCAAAAAGAGATTGAATCCTTTTTTAGTTTAGCCTTAACCACATCAACGCCCGTACAAGTTTTAGAGTACACGCAAGGCTCTTTTTATAAAGCGCACAGTGATGATTCGAATGTACTGCTTAAAGATGATGCTATTGTAGGCTTTGTTAATGTCGCCCCACAACGAAAAATAACCTCAGTCTTATTTGGAACTTCGTGGAGCGAAGAAGTACAATTAAATAACAGTTTTAATGGAGGTGAATTAGTATTTAACTACTTATATAATGAAAAAAAAGAACATGTCACTCTTCGTCCTGAAGCGGGTGATATGCTTTTGTTTTTGAGTAATCCATTTTTTACCCATGAAGTCAAAGAGGTCAAAAGTGGATATAGGTTAACATTGGTGCAATGGCACGATGCGGTTGTACAATAATACTAAAAATTTATTTCAAATAAAAGGTTGATTATGAATTCGATTATTTATGAACTGAGAGCCAATGATGTGAAAGAGGAAGATATACAAACCATCATTGCTAAAGTCAAAAATAGATTGACAGAAGAGAATTTAGACAAAGAGTTAGTAAGATTGGGGTATCCTAAAATCTTCACTGTGGATTACGATGACTATTATGATGACGACAATGACGATTTTGAAGACATGAAAAAAGGCGGCTTTAGAGATTTAGATGATTAAAAAATCATAAACAGTAACAAGTAACGAGTGACAAGCATTTTAAAGCTTGTCTCTGGTCACTTTTAACTTGTTACTTCTTTTAATTGTTATTTTTATACAATACCACAAATTTTCTCTAAAGAGTACCAATGAAGTTAAATCAAGAGCAACTCAATGAATTTCAAACCAATGGTTTTTTGGTTTTAAAAAGATTTGCAAACCCCACCTTATGCAACACCATTTTAGAAAAAGCCCAAGAACATTTACGCCAAAAAATTGCTCCCATAGAAACGGAACAAGAGTATATGCAACTTGATAATGCCCAAACAACCGTAAGGCGGCTTCGACAAGTCTATCAAAGAGAAGCTGTTTTTAAACAGTGGATGACAAACCTTGAAATCCGACCCATATTAAGAGAACTTTTACAGGACACCCCTGTTTTAACTTTGGCACACCATAACTCAATTATGACAAAAATGCCCCAAGAAAGTACCCGAACGTTTTGGCACCAAGATGTGCGTTACTGGAACTTTGAAAATGACAACTTAATTTCGGTTTGGTTAGCACTGGGTGAGGAGTATTTAGAAAATGGTCTTTTGGAGTTTATTCCAGGTTCTCATACCATGACGTTTAGCAAAGAGCAGTTTGATGCACAAAGTAATTTTTTGGATGAACACCCTTTAAACCAAGCTCTTATAAAAACAAAAGTACACACCAATTTAGAGCAAGGCGATGTGGTTTTATTTCATTGTAAAACTCTACATCATGCCCATAAAAACAGTACGAATAGCCCTAAAATCTCATTTGTATATACGGTTCGAGCGTTAAGCAATCATCCCATTAAACATACCCGAAGCGATTTTGAAGAGCATATTCTAAAATAAGATTTAATTATCGTCCTGAGGTGCCAATTTATGCACGGTTGGTTTTTTATTGTAATCCAATGCCACAATCACCACCTCATCAACTTGAACAATAACGTTATTGGTTGTTTTATTTCTTAATTCACATTTTACGGTAATAGAGGTTCTTCCTATTCGCACCAACTCAACACCTGAAATTAAAATATCTCCAATATTCGCCGCACTTTTAAAAATCACTTCTGACATTTTAACAGTCGCAATACGATTTGTGTCAAGTAAATTGGCCGCATAAATAATGGCATCTTCATCCAACCACGATAATGCCATTCCTCCAAACAGTATCCCTGCAGCATTTAAGTGAGGATACATCACCATTCTTTGTGTACTGTATTGCATAGTTTACCTTATAACTTTTCTTGAATTATATCTTTTATTTACTATAATTTCATTTTAGGAGAAGCATGAAAATCAAAATCTATATCTTACTTGCACTTTGCGTGCTTTTTTGGTCATCCAATTTTATCTTAGGACGATACCTACACGAAGAGTTTGAACCCATTACGTTAGCTTTTTACCGATGGTTAGGTGTATTTATTGTGGTTTTACCCTTTTTTATTCTTTATTTTAATACGATTTTAACTGTCATAAAAAAAGAGTGGCTTTTAATACTTTTATTGGCATTTTTTTCCATTGTCTGTTTTAACACGCTGTTGTATTTTGGATTGGAAAAGACCACTGCAACCAACGCGTTATTGATTAATTCTATTTTCCCTATCTTGGTGGTGTTTTTATCGTTATTTATTTTAAAAGCAAAAATCACAAGCAATCAAATTTTAGGAATTATTTTATCTACATTGGGTGTGGTGTTTATCGTACTTAAAGGAGAACTATCAGAAATTGGAAATTTTGAATTAAACCGTGGGGATTTATATATTATCAGTGCAACCTTGACGTGGGCTTTGTATTCTGTGTTATTAAAATATAAAAAAATCCCCCTCAATCCCACGCAGTTTTTTACCACCATGGTTGTAGTGGGATTTATGATATTGTTACCCATCTATATATACTCCACACAAAGCCTTGAAGCAGATATTGTCTTAGTGCATAAACATTATGACATCATTTTATTTATGGTGATTTTCCCCTCTATTTTGTCCTTTTTATTTTGGAACAAAGGTATTTTAGAAATTGGAGCCGAAAAGACAGGACAGTTCACTCATCTTATGCCCATTTTTGGAACGATTTTAGCTTTTTTATTTTTAGATGAACGTATTTTGTTTTACCATTTTATTGGTATGATTTTTATATTTGTAGGCATTTATCTTTCGCAATTTTATAAAAAAGAGTTGTTTAAACGATAAAACACCCCATTACCCTACTATGGTTTTTAAATACTCACTGATTTTGGGCATATTATCTTTTCGGCACACCAAACACGTCGGTAAATAAGCGATTTCTTCCGATAAATGAGTAATTTTTAAATCATCGGTATACTTCAGTTTTTCCACAATACTTAAAGGCAACAAACTTTTCCCCATACCCGCTTTTACACAGCCTAAAATGGTTTCGTAACTTCCAAATTCTAACCGTTTATGCTCGGTTTGTGTTGTGTTCATCAAGTAGTTTGCCCCAAAATCATTGTACGCACACCCTTTTTTAAAACATAAAAAAACATTATTGCTCTTTTCATTTTTAGGTTCAACTAAAACAATGGTTTCATCAACTTTACTTAAAACCATCAACTCCTCTTCTTTAGGAACACCACTGATAAAGGCAATATCCACTTGATAATCCAACAACATTTTTATAATATCTTTCGTGGTATTAGTAATAAGCTCCAATTGCATTTTGGGATAATCTTTGTGCAATTTAAGTAAAAAAGGCACAATACGTGTCACCGCATTGGACTCAGTTGATCCCACGATAAGTTGCTCTTGATTGACCATATTTTTCATATCCAATGACGCAATTTCAACTTTTTTGACAATTTCAACCGCATGTGAATATAGCCTTTCACCCTCTCTTGTGAGCATCACTCCTTTAGGAACACGGTGAAAAAGTTTATAGCCCAAACTTTTTTCAAGTTGTTGTATCCTTGAAGTTACATTCGATTGAGCAAAATCCAACTCTAAGGCTGCTTTTGAAATACTTTTTACTTTGACAACTTCCACAAAAACTTTGAGTAAATTTGAGTCCATATCACTTTTCCTTATATCATTAATCGTGATTAAGTATTTGACACGATATTATATTTAGTGATATTATAACAGAAAAATTATTGGAATCAAGATGCAAAAAATAAATTTACTGAACAGAGATTCAAATGCAGCTATCATCTTAGCGGGGATTTTAGCGTTAATCATTGGCGTAGGTGTCGCACGATTTGTTTTCACTTCACTGTTGCCTGCTATGCTTGAAGATTATTTGACCGTCAGTTTTGCAGGGATTTTAGCCTCAGTCAATTACATGGGATATTTAGCTGGCTCAATTTTTGCCGTCTTTATCAAAGACATTTATACTAAAGTCAAATTTTTCCGTTTGGGAATGGTTTTATCGGTTGTTACCACTTTAGTGTTAGCCACCACACACAATGAAACCTTGTGGATAATATCAAGAATCATCGCAGGATTTGGTGCTGCCATGGCATTGGTGGTGGGTTCAGCTATTGTGATGAGCAAACTCAAATTTGAAAGTAAAACCAAAGCCATGGGGATTCACTTTTCTGGAATTGGTTTTTCGATACTTGTGAGTGATTTAATTGTCCGAGGGGTATTTAGTTTTGAAGGGTCATGGGAAAATGCGTGGATGGTTCTTACAATTTTTGCCTTAATATCGTGTGCCTATCCGATTTACATTTTATCGTTTGATAAAACAATTCATACCAAAGTGATTAAACACCATTTTGATTTCAAGCTTTTTACCCCCTTTGTTATTTTACTTACTCTGGCTTACTTTTGTGAAGGGGTGGGGATGGTGGTGCAATCGACATTTATCCCTGATATTATTAACTCCCTTGAAGGCTTAGAAGGATATGGCAATCTTACTTGGACGATTGTTGGACTTGCTGGGATTCCTTCGTGTATCATTTGGATGAACTTGGCCCATAAATATGGCAGTGTCAATATCATTATCATTGCGATGTCCTTACAAGTTATCGGGATTTTAATCTCTGCTTTGACCACCAATGTCTATTTGAATCTGCTTTCAGGGGTATTGTACGGAGGGACATTTATAGGTTTAGTGGCACTTTTTATGAGTTTAGGAGGGAAACTGGCTTCTCATAATCCTGTAATTTTAATGGGAGCATTAACAACAGCATATGGAGTAGGACAAGTGTTGGCTCCACTTTATTGTGTGGCTTTAATCGAAAAATTTGGAAACTATGACTATGCTTTGTTTTTAACGGCGTTTATTGTTTCAGGAGGAGTAGTTTTACTTCTTCTTTCAAAATTATTAAAAATCGTAAAAGACTAGGCAACTCGTTGCCTACTTTAGTGTTTGCTTCTTTAAGAATTTTTTATAAATTCTGCTAAAAGAAGTCATAAAATAAAAGGAGAAACCATGCCTGTAATTACTGTAAAAATGACCCATGAAGATGGAGGGGCTACCAAAGAGCAAAAAGAGCAACTATGCCAAGGTATCACAGAATTGTTTGCCAAAATTTTTAATGGCAGAGGAGCTAAAAGTGCAGTGGTCATCATCGAAGAAGTTTCGACGGACAATTATGCCATTGGTGGGCAAACTATCACGCAAATACGGCAAAAGCAAAATTAGAAAATTCTAATTTTGCACCTCCCAAGAAATCAGTGCCCAATAATTGTATTGTTCTGCTAAGTTTTCTTTATTTTCCCCTAAACTGTCATAGTAAAGGCTCAATTTCTCTTTGTCTTCTTGAGTTAAATCATCCAAACTCCACTCCACACTTTTGATAAAACTCTCTTTTGAGTCATACTGTTCACGTCTGCCTTCACTTCTGAGATAATCAAGCTTTGCATTGATACCCATACCGTACAAAATATTTAACACATAGATATAATCGGGTTTATCAAATATTGCTTTGCCCATGGCTTTGAGTATTTTTTTATCCACAAAACTGCCCCCTACTTTGTAGGTAATATAAACTCTTTTATTCGCTTTTGCATTGATTTTTTCCAAAGCCTCTTTCATATCTTTCACTTCCATAGAACGTGAAGCCAATACAATATCAGCTGATGGAATTTCACTCCAATCCTCTTCCCAAGAGGCTTTTATAGGCGTAATATTTTCACATTTTTCCAACACCATATTTTCATTTAAAAATTCCAACATCACATCCGAATAATCCAACGCATAAACTTTTGGGATTTTTTTAGCCACTTTTACAGCAATATTTCCTACTCCACACCCTACATCTAAAAGGCTTTGACACTGCGTAAAATCAATTTTAGCAATGAGTTCATCGTTGTAAATACTTTTATGAATCTTTTTATTCATCGATTGAGCTTTTTTATTCCACTCTTTTTGGTCTTTGATTTTAAAGGTAGAAGCCTCTTTTTGTTTTTTATAAAGTTCGTTAAAATCAATATCTTTGTAGTTCATTGTTTTCCTTGTCTGATTTGCCTAAGTTCGTAAATTTATTGTGTGATGGTATCATAGTTTGAGTTAAGGGATATACGAAAGCATAGTATTTTTTATAACTAAATAGCCAAAAATACCTTATTTAAGGTATTTCTATGTATTTTGATATACAACATATCTTATGTATGTTATTTGTCGTTTTTCAGTGTGTTTTATATATAATGTATGTTCAATACATAGTTAGACTCATATAGGAAAGTATATGAAAATTTTAGGATTTATTTCATTTTATAGCTCAGTACCTTTTTGGGCTAATAATTTTATTTCAAGTGAAGAACTTGAAAAAATTGAAGACGAAGAACTAAAAAATAAACTTGAAGAAATTGTTTTCAGTAAAGACAATGATGATTTTTCAATTAAAATTGCTCAAGACGGCATGATAATACTTCGTGTCTATAAACTAGAAAACAAGATGATTCCATGGAGTGATAGACTAAATAATCCTAATTATACAATATCAAATGATATTAAAAACTGGAATGATTATATAGAATATTTAAATACATTTTATCTCCTTTTAGATTCATCATTATATGAAATAGAAAAAGAAACTTTTTTAGAAACTAATGAATTAACAAAAAAAGATGTTATGAGAGCTTATTTTGCATATTTTGATTCACTTGAGAAATTTCAAGGATGTCAATCTGCTAGTCATAATCAAGAGCCAATTGAAATTTATAAAAAAAATAGGTTGCCCGATAGTAATTACCATTTGATAAAAAGTAAGAATAATAGATTCATAAATAAAAAAGTTTTAGAACATACAGTTCAAAATTTTGAATATGCTTGTAAAGACTATAATTTGATAAAAATATTATCAACATTGTTGAGAAGTATATCAGAGTATAAAGAAGGTAACAATCAAACTTCAATTTTATTTTCATGGTTTATAATTGAAAGCATTATCATACAAATATGGGAAAAACATATCAACTCTCTAAATAATTCATTTGATAATGGAAGTAAGAGAATTAATAAAGCTAGAAAAAAACATTTAGAAAGCTTAAGCATAAGTGTAATTATTAATTTATTGGAATTGATGAATTTAATTCCTTATGAATTATATATTGAAATTGATAAGATTAGATTATGCCGAAACAAAATTGTTCATATAGACCAAGATTATGTATCAACAAATAATGATGCTAAAGAGTCTATACTGTGTACAAAGGATTTAATTAAACTAAATTATAATTTAGAAATTTTTCCAAATTTAAATTTAATAATATCACCTATTACTATATAAATGATATTATTAAAATTACACCCCCAGAGGTTGAATCTCCACTTTAATGTTCTCTAAAAAATAGGAAAACATATATACAAATAAGAATGATAAAATTATCAAAAGATTAAAAATACCTCTCTTGAAAACCACATGGATTTCCGCTCTCTTACTTTGTGTGGACAAAGTAAGCAAAGCCACCAACTAAGCTTCAAAGCCCTTGGGGTTCCCTCACTTATTATTTTTCTTTTCTGAGTCGCAAAACTCATAAATAAATGTGCATTTAGCACATTTATTTACTCAAACAGTTGCAACTCTTTTCCGAAAATAAAAATAAACGTTCGGCTTTTCAGATGTTGGAATAAGAGGGATAAGGACATTTTCATATTTGATTTTCTTGCTTAACAACTTCACTAATCTCAATTAATAAAAGATACTTTGAACACTAGGGATTTTGTTCCACATCTGCAGGTGCCGAGTGTTTATTTTCTTTTTTTGAAACCAGCTTTTTAACTGTTTGAAGCGTTAAGAAAGGTGCTTAACGCACCTTTTAGCGAGTTTTAAAAAGCCAAAAAATGAAAATAATAAGCGAGGGGAGCTTTGCCACCGAAGCCGTGGAGAGTTTCTTTGTTACTTTCTTTACGGATAAAGAAAGTAAAGGCGGAAACCCTTGTGGTTTTCAAGAGAGTATTATATTCTTTTGAATTTCAATCTCAACGAATTTAACACCACCGTAACTGAAGAAAAACTCATCGCAATCCCTGCATACATCGGACTTAACATCACACCAAATAAAGGGAAAAATACTCCCGCAGCTAAAGGTATGCCAGCAGCATTATAAATAAACGCCCAAAAAAGATTTTGTTTGATGATTTTCATTGATTCAATTGATAAATTAATGCTTTTTAAGACGGCATTTAACTCATTGTTGATTAATATAATATCGCCTGCATCTTTAGTAATATCAGAACCTGAATTCAAGGTAATACCTATATCGGCTTGTTTAATCGAAGGAGAATCATTGACCCCATCCCCTACAAACATCACTTTTGCCTCTTTTTGAAGTTCGATAATGACTTTATATTTTTCATCAGGAAGCACTTGGGCAAACACTTTTTCAATATGCAATTTCTTCGCCACACTGTTTGCGGTGGTTTGGTTATCACCTGTAAGTAAAATAGGGGTGATATTTTTTGCTTTTAAGTTCTGGATTAACTCAATCGCCCCCTCTTTGATGGTATCTTCTAAAGCAAATACTCCAACACATTGATTGTCATATGAAGCCAATATTACACCCGAACCCTCACTTAACGCTTGAGTGTAAAAATTCATATATTTTTCTTCAATTTTTACATCATTGTTTTGTAAAAATCCCAATGACCCAATACACACTTTTTTATTCTCATACGGGGCAACAATACCTTGCCCCGCAATAATTTTAATCTCATCAAACAGCTTATTGCACGGCATATTTTTGTCTTTTGCAAAATTGACCACTGCTTTAGAAATGGGGTGTTCACTTTGAGTTTCAAGTGAAGCCAACATATCCAAATGTTCCTCTTCGTATAAAGCATTTTTCACACTGATAATACCAGTAGTAAGTGTACCCGTTTTATCAAAAACAGCATATTTGATGTCTTTAATCAATTCAAGAATTTCAGGATTTTTGATTAAAATTCCCTCACGTGCACCTTTGCCTACAGAACTTACAATAGCAATTGGCGTAGCTAATCCCAAGGCACAAGGACAAGAGATAATTAAAACAGAAATTGAGGCTAAGATAGCACTTAGTGTATCTCCTAGGATAACAAACCACACGAAAAATGTCAAAACAGAAATCAAAATAACTGCAGGCACAAATATATTGGCAACCTTATCAGCATATCGGCTAATAGGTAGCTTCTTACTTTGTGCTGTACTTAACAGTGCTACGATTTTTGAAAGTGTTGTATCTTTTGACTCTTTTAACACTTCTACTTCAATGACTCCTGTGGTGTTAAGTGTGCCAGCAATGACCTCATCGCCCATGGTTTTATACACAGGCATCGATTCACCTGTTATCATAGAAGTATCAATATCGGCACTTCCTTTAGTAATAACTGCATCGGTTGATATTTTCTCACCCGTTTTAATTAAAACTTTATCTCCTATTTTCAAGCTACTTGCTAAGACCGTTTTTAAACTCCCATCTTCACAAAGGAGTGTCGCATTTAAAGGAGCTAAATCCATAAGTTTTTTTAAAAAGTCTGTGGCTTTGGCTTTTGAACGCTCTTCAAGTAAACGTCCTAAAAGAATAAAGGTAATAATCACTACAGCCCCATCAAAATAAAGAAATCGTAAATTTTCAGGAAATATAGAGGGGAAAAAAACCACAAACACCGAGTAAAAATACGCCGCACTTGTACCCAATGCCACCAATACATTCATATCGTAGTTTCTGTTTTTAAGTGCTTTATAGGCAAAAGTGTAAAATCGACCACCGGCATAAAACTGCACAACAGTGGCTAAACCAAACATCAAATAGTGGTTGGCTTGTATATTTTGTAAAGGGAAAAACATCAAAACAAACATAATGGCAGCAATACAAGCACTTAAGAAAAAGACTCTTGCAAGTTCGTTATAGGCTTTTTGTTTGCTCTGTTCTAATGCTTTTAAATCCTCTTCTACGCCATAGCCCAGTTGTTCAATTTTTTGGATTAATTTCTCTTTTGGCAACACTTCAGAGTCTATAAAAAACTCCCCTTCATTTGAAGCAAAGCTGACTTTCGCTGACTCCAATCCTTTCATTTTCCCCACCACACGTTCAATGCCATTGGAGCAATTCACACACGTCATACCGGAAATATTGAGTTTGATTTTTTCTTTAGACATGAGTTTCCTTTGTGCCATGTAAGGTCATTTTGAGTACGCTTTTCATGTATGCATTTTTAATGTAGTAAAAAGACATTTTTTTATCTTTTGTAAACTCTACAATACCGTATTTACGTAAAATCTTGAGTTGATGTGAAACATGAGATTGAGGAAGTTGCAGTAAGTTTGCCATCTCTCCTACACAAATTTCATACTCCAATAAAGCAAACACTATTTTAAGCCGAATGGGATCAGATAAAGCTTTAAAAATATGACTTAAAGAAGCAAGTTCACTTTGAGTGGGCAAAGTCTTTTCAATGTCAGGAATATAACTGATGTCTTCACAACACGAACGAATCAGTGGTTTTAACTCGCTCATCTTACTCTTCTATTACATCAAATCCAATAGACCCCATCTCTTCTTTGAAAATGGCTTCTTTTTCGTCGTTTTCGATTTCTACTGTCACCTCTTTGGGATTGACGTTTAAATTGACTTCAATTGGTCCAAAGTCATCTTCAAGTGTCGCTTTAATCAAATTTGCACAATTATTGCAAGAGATATTTTTTGCTTTAAATGTTTTTTTCATAATGTTTTCTCCGATTCATATGTAATTTTTATCATATGAAAATATTATCATATGAATTGGTTTTTGTCAAGCAAATTAAGCGTTCGTATATAAGTGTTCATACAAAGAGAGATATTGGCGAAGTTCTCGTAGATTTTGTTGTTTCAAGCCCTCTTCTATCCACTGTTTAATCTCTTGCGGTATTTCTAAAGGCGCTAAAAGTTCGGTGCGTTTTTGCGGTGAAATTTTTTGGTGTTCACACAACAAATTGATGTGTGAAATAATTGTACTCAAGCCTAAATCTCTGATTTGTGCTATCTCTTCTACACTTTTTGATTCTTCTAAAAGTTCAAATGTATCCAAGTAGGTTTTGGTCAGTTTTTTGAGCGGAACTTTTTGTTCAAGTTGTTGTTCAAACTCTTCTTTGATACTCAAACACAACGCCAAAAACATCTCTCCATATTTCTCAAACTTCACCTCACCTACTCCATTGATACGCAACATCTCTTCTTTGGTTGTAGGCAATTTTGAAGCAAGCTCTTTTAAACTTTTATCGCCAAATATTACGTATGCAGGTACTTCATGGCTTAGTGCAATCTCTTTTCGCAAATTCTTAAATCGTTCATAAATCAGTTCATCGACACTTTGTTCCTCTTCGTGTTGTGCCTCTTTTTGCTCAATATTAAATTTATCGCTCTCTAAAAAAACTTTTTGATTGCCTTTTAAAATTTCAAAACCCAAGGGTTGAAGTTTTACCGCTCGAAACTCTCCTAAACTGACAGCTTCGATATCAATAAGTCTATCTGTTAGCGCTATCCATTGGTTTTTAGAAATCTCACTTCCCAAGCCATATACACTTAATTGATTATGAGCAAACTCCAACACCTTTTGGTTTTTAGAGCCTCTTAAAATATCAATAATATGATTGATACCAAATCGTTGTTCGCTTCGGTACACGGCACTTAAAAACTTTTGTGCCTCAATGCTGATATCGATAAGTTCCACTTCCCCTTTCGTGCAGTTATCACACAATGTTTTGCACTCATCAATCGTATCTTCAAAATATGAAGCGATGAGTTTATGCCGACATTGATTGCTCACACAATAGCGATACATGGTTTCAAGTTTTTCTAAAGCAGTGGTTTTATACGCATTGTCCAAAGCTTCATCGATTTGTATTTTTCGTTTGATTTCATCGTTTTTAGCATACAGCATATGCACATACGACACATCGCCATCACGCCCTGCACGTCCAATTTCTTGGTAGTAATTTTCCAAAGTTTTTGGCAAAGAGGTGTGCAAAACAAAGCGAATATTTGATTTGTCTATTCCCATACCAAAGGCAATAGTAGCTACGACGATATCTATTTTTTCGTACACAAAATCATTAAAAACAGCATTTTTCACCTCAGTGCTTATTCCTGCGTGATAGGCTTTTGCACTGTATCCATTTTCTTGTAAAAAGGAAGCCGTACTTTCAGCTTCTTTTCGAGTAAAGGTGTAAATGATTCCACACAACCCTTTGTGCGATTTTAAAAAACTCAAGATTTGGTTTTTTCCATTGCCAATGCGTGGCTCACAAGAGATATACAAATTATCCCGTATGGTTTTTGCTCGAAAATGATTAGGCGTATTCAGATTCAAACTTTGAGCAATATCGGCTTCCACTTTTTTTGTAGCTGTTGCTGTAAATGCAGCAATAGCACTATTGGGGAAAAATCGTTTAAGTCTGTCTAAATTTCGATACTCAGCCCTAAACTCGTGACCCCAAGCAGAAACACAGTGTGCTTCATCTATGACAAAATAGTTGATATTAATTCGTTGTAACACTCCTACAAAATCATTGGAACTGAAACGTTCAGGTGCCACATAAACAAATTTAAGTTCTCCTCGTAAAAGTTTTTGCAACGTCAAGGCATTTTCATCGTTACTCGTAGCCGAACTTATCATATCAGCAGAGATATTCAAATCATTTAATGCTTTAATTTGGTCTTGCATCAAAGCAATCAAAGGAGAAATAACAACCGTCGTTCCCTCCATCAAAAGTGCAGGAAGTTGGTAACAAAGTGATTTTCCACCGCCCGTTGGAAGGATAGTCAGCACATCTTTTTTGGCTAAAATCATGTCCACAACCTCTTCTTGAAAGCTCCTAAAAGCGTCGTGTCCGAAAATATCTTTAAGTATTTTATGTTTTGTATTCATTGTGTGATGGTAGCATAGTTTGGATAAGGGGTGTGTAAATTATGGATTTAATCTTTGGAGTGTAGTTTTTTCCAATATATTTAACATAATGCAGGTTTATCACGGTATTGTCCTAATATACATACATAATGTACTATTATCATCGAAATATCGACATTAAACATACATAAAAATCATATCATAAACTTAAAATTTATTTATAAAGTATAGTATTTTTTATAACTAAATAAGTAAAAACACCTTATTTAAGGCATTTCTAGGTGTTTTGATATACAACATATTTTGTGTATGTTATTTGTCGTTTTTCAGTGTGTTTTATATATAATGTATGTTCAATAAATAGTTATACACAAGAAAGGAATTAAATGTATCTAACTAAAGAACAAGCATCAGAAATATTAAATGATACTAAAAATTCCATGGCTGAAGGGCTTATAGATAAAACAGAATTTATGCTGTCCATATTAAAAACTGATGATTGGTCTATGATTATAAAAGCACACGCACTTATAGAAACTATTGTAACTGAATTAATTGTAGCTCAAACAGAAGAAGAAAAATTAAAATCACTCATAGAAAGATTACCTCTATCAGATGAACAAATAGGAAAGTTGAAAATTACTAAAGATTATAATTTACTCACAAGTGAACAACGTACATTTGTAAAGCGTTTTTCTGAACTTAGGAATATGATTGTTCATAAATTTGAAAATATTAATTTCAATCTAAAAGAGCATATTAACTCTCTTGATAAGAATCAAAAAAAATCTTGGTTAAAAACTATAACTTGGTATGTAGATGATAAAGATACAAGAGAAAAATGGGAAAAAATTTCGACAGAACATCCATCAATAGGTCTTTGGTATTCAACAATGATGTTTGTATCACTAACAACAATTAAAGTGAAAGAACTTGAAAGTTCCACAAAAATTGATAAATTAGCAGATGAAACAACAAAAACTTTATTAAAATACGATGTATAACAAAATCTTGGAAAGAAATAGTTTACCCTAGCGGGCAAAACTATTTCTCAAGTCAAACGTTAGACAACAGTTTTTATACTACTTAACAAAAAGTTGAATTCATTGAACAACTTATGATATAATACATCTATACATCACTACATGAAGGAGTATTTATGCATAGATTAAATTTAACAATAGATGAAACACTGTATGAACAAGCTAGAGCGGTAAGTTTTATAGAAAAAAAATCAATTTCACAAATGATTAGAGAAAGCCTTAGTGAATACATTGCAAAAAATGCTAAAACAAAACAACAAGCTGAGTTGATACTTGAAGCTGATGATGAAAAAGAGATTTTATCAATACTAGCAAATGATGAATTTACTTCAAATGAAGATTTTAAAAATAAATTCAACTTATGATTATTTCATATTCTAAAACATTTGAAAAGAAGTTTTCAAAATATGATAGAAAACTTCAAGAAAAAATCTTTCAAGCTATTCAAAACTTACCAGATGGGGATGTGAAAAAACTAACAGGTAATGATATCCCTCCTATTTATAGAATCAGAGTATCAAAGTACAGAATACTTTTTCACATGAATGAAGAAGAGATTCAAATATTAAAAGTTGATAGCAGAGGTGATATTTACAAGTAGTAAAATATATATACAAATGAGAATGATAAAATCATCATAAGATTAAAAATATCTCTCTTGAAAACCACAAGGGTTTCCGCTCTCTTACTTTGTGTGGACAAAGTAAGCAAAACCACCAACTAAGCTTCAAAGCCCTTGGGGTTCCCTCACTTATTATTTTTTATTTCTGCCTGCGGAACTCCTCGAAAAAGTGCGTTTAGCACTTTTCTCTCGTCAAACAGTCCTCGGCTTTACCGAAATAAAAAATAAACGTTCGGCTTTTCAGATGTTGGAAACAAGGGGATAAGGACATTGACATATTTGATTTTCTAAGATTATAAACTTCTCTTAACTCAATTAATAAAAGATAGTTTGAATACTAGAGATATTACCACATCTGCAGACGCCGAACGTTTATTTTATTCTTTTCAAAACCAGCTCGAAACTGTCTGAGCGTAAGAAGAGTGCTAAACGCACTCTTTAGCGAGTTTTCTCAAAGAGAGTGCAAGCACAAGCAGAGCTGAAAAGAATAAAATAATAAGAGAGGGTAGCTTTGCCGTCGAAGCCCGTGGTGAGTTTTCTTTGCGAACTTTCTTTACGAATAAAGAAAGTGGAAGCGGAAAGCTTTAGCTTTTCAAGAGAATATTAAAATAAGGTGGTCGCACAATGCGACCACCCTATTTTCTTCTCATTTGATGATTCAAAAATTCCTCTTTAGAAATTTGCCCATCCCCATTGGCATCGATGTCTTCAAAAGGCATTCGGTTGGCGCTGTTTTTTAGCATTTTTCCATCGGCTGCTTTTTGTTCCATTCTTTTATCTCTGGATTCTTCAAGTTCTTGTTTGCTTAACCTTCCATCTTTGTTGGTGTCAAAACTTTCAAATGCGGGCATTCTTGATTGCTGTGGTTGCATTGATTTATTGCCTTTGTTTTTTTGCATTTGCTCATTTTGTCCTCTTAAGAGTTCTAACTCAGTGAGTTTGCCGTCTTTGTCTTTGTCTAAAGCACTAAAATCAGGTGCATTGCCTGCATTTTTCATGGGCATTCCAGCGGTTGCTTTTTGCTGCATTCTGGCATCTCTTATGTCATAAAACTCTTGTTGGCTCACATACCCATCACCATTGACGTCATATGTGGCAAAAGGAACGGGACCTCTGTCGGGTAAATCTTGCGCTAAAAGTGCACTTGCGATTACTCCTAACGAACCTAATACTACACAACCTATTTTGACTGTTTTACGTAAAGTTTTCATCTTTATATCCCCCTTGTTTTATTTGAGGGCACCTCTAAAAATTAGAATGCCTATAAATAGTACAGTAAGGTATAAGGTTTTAAAAAAAAGAGGTAAAGGACTAGCCGTAGCTAATTCGAGACTCTTTTTTTTAAAAGATTGTGCCTTAATGTACTACCCTTGGGGCGACAAATGAGTATTCCTATCTTAAAGAGTTTTAACTTGAATTACTAAAGTAGTCCCACTTTAAAACTCTTTAACCTAGAAACACTCCTTTGGCATTTATAGGCGTTCTAATTTTTAGTGATGCCCTTAATAAATTATACTCTTTTTTATACTATAATTCCACAGTCAAATGACAAAATACAACTCAAAGGTGACTTCCTAAATGGAATTTGGACTTGAACTCTTTTTAATACTTTTTTCCGTTGCCTTTTTTGCAGGCTTAGTCGATGCCATCGCAGGAGGTGGCGGATTGTTGACTATTCCAGCGCTTTTATACGCAGGACTTCCTCCCGCAGCTGCACTTGCAACCAATAAACTGCAAAGCACTTTTGGCTCATTTACAGCAGCAGCTTATTTTGTCAAAAAGAAGATGGTCAATTTACGAGAAATGAAACTGATGATTGCTCTGACATTTATTGGAGCAGCATTGGGTGTGTTTGCTTTATTGCAAATCGATGCTTCTGTTTTAAAACAAATCATTCCTGTGTTACTCATCGCCATTGGTTTATACTTTTTATTTTTTCCCAACATTGGCTCATTGGACAATGAAAAACGGATTTCTATTGTAGTTTTTAGTTTTTTGGTGGCTTTTGGTGTGGGTTTTTATGACGGGTTTTTTGGTCCAGGTACTGGCTCATTTTTTGCCATAGCCTTTGTGCTTCTTCTTGGGTTTAACCTCACCAAAGCCACAGCTCATGCCAAAGTTCTTAACTTCATCAGCAATATTGCATCGCTTTGTTTTTTTATGATTTTTGGAAAAATTTATTGGACTCTTGGTTTGTGTATGGGGTTAGGACAAATGTGTGGAGCCTTTGTGGGGGCTAGAATGGTAGTTAAAAATGGGCAAAAAATCATTCGCCCACTTATAGTTATTATCAGTTTTGTGATGTCCATTAAACTCTTTTTATCTTAAGCTTTGCGTTTATTAATAAGCATTATTCCTACAAGTACGGTTATAATCCCTATGACAACATTGAGCTCCATTTTTTCTCCCAATAAAAAATATGAAACCAAAGCTGCACTTACGGGAACTAAATAAAAAATAGAAGAGACCTTTGAAACTTCGCCATTTTTTATCATTACGTATAACAATGACAAGGCTCCTATACTCACACCGACTGCCATATAAACAAGGGCAATCATAAATTCAGTATTCCACGTGATATGAATATTCTCAAAATATAAAAACGGTAAAGTCAATACGGTTGAACTTAGTGTTTGTATGGCTCCACCTGAGTATAAGTTCATTCCTGTACAATATTTTTTTTGATACAAACTTCCAAAACTTAACCCCAACAATGCGACAACAGACCAAAAAACTCCTATAAAAGAAGCATAAGACGTATCAAGTTTCGATACGACAACAAACGCCACCCCTATAAATCCGATGATTAAGCCCAGCCATACTTTTTTATTGGCGGTTTCTTCTAAAAATTTTGACGCAATAAACGTTACAATAATAGGTTGTAATGCGATAATCAAAGCATTTAAAGCGCCTGAAACTCCATATGAAATGGATAAAAACACCCCAATAGAAAAGGTTCCTACGGTCAAACTTCCTGCAACGGCAATATGAAAAAACTCTTTTTTTGTTTTAGGTATAGGAACTTTTAACATATACGCAATGAGTAATAAAATCCAAAACGCAATAAAAAAACGAATACTCAAAAATGCCATAGGAGAACTGTTTTGCAATCCATATTGCGTAAAAATAAATCCACTGCCGTATAAAAAAATAAACCCAAACGGCAACATTGATTTTTTAATCGTATCGCTCATGCTACTCCTTTATGGTTGGATAAAACGTCGCTCTTGTGTGATGCCTTCAAATCCCCAAGCATCTGCATCAATCTCATGAATCAAAACATAACTTGCTTGGTCTATCTTGCCCAAAAGAGTTTCAAACTCTTTATATATGGCTTGAATATAGTCTGCTTTTTGGACTTTTGTATTGGTACCTTTTGTAATTTTAATATCCAAATAAAACGTAGGGACATTTTTTCCACCTACACTCCAAGCATTTTGAGGTACAAACTCAACCAATACAGAAGTAACATCTTCGTTTTTTCCCAATATATGAGTGGTATTTTCCAACACAACCTTAACAATTTGATCTCTTAATTTGACATCTTCAGCCAAATTGAGTTTTACATTGATATAGGGCATAACATCTCCTTTTATATTTTATCACTTATGGTCATAACAAATAACAACACCAGCGATATACCCAATATGATTGCTCCAATTATTTGTGACATAAGAGACTCCTTTGATGAAAATCACCGACAAATCAACTTGACTAATCAGTCAAATACAACTATAGCAAAATCTTGACCAATTAGTCAAGACTTTTAAAAATTTATTTTTTCAGAGAGTTTAAAAGAAGTTCAAGTTGAGAGATGCACGTTTGAAAGAAGTTGCCATCTTGAGATTTTTTTGCTGTTCCCAAACACCCTTCAATGGATGCAACGACAAACAAAGAGAGTGCTTTGGTGTCGTTGTGAACGATTTCATTTTTTGCTACGGCTTTGTCTAAAACGTGTTCGATGATATTTTCAAATTTTAAATAGACAATTTCCAAAGCCTCTTTAAAATCTTTATCAATAGGCGATAACTCTTGCATCATATTATTCAATTTACAACCGCAACTGAAGTCAAAATTGTTTCGGTTTTTAATCAGTTTCATCATTTCATCGCAAATATTTTCTTCATACGTTAACAATGCTCCATATTTTCCAACAATATACTCATTGACTCTTTCACGAATTACTGCCAACCCCAACTCTTTTTTTGATTTAAAAAAGTGATACATACTGCCTTTATTCATATTGGCTTTTTTCAAAATTTTATCCACAGAAGTATTGGCATACCCATTATGATAAATTTCATCAAAAGCAATGTCCAATAACTTTTCTCGAGTACTTTTCATCCTTAATTCCTTTTTTGTCCCTCTTTTGGCTCGCTGACTCTTTTTTGTAAATCAATGCTCAAGTTGTTGTAAAACAACTCTCCGTAATCCGTTTTACGATTAATCATTTCATACGCTTGTTCGATGGTATTATTGTATTTTAACGCATCTTGTAAAATTTTTATAATTTTAACCGATTCTAAAAAGTTCACATGACTGGGTGCTTCCACAGGAGAAGAGTAGTATTTGTGCATACGTTCCACGAGTTTTTTGTTTCGTATTTCTATAAACACTGATTCAATCGGTGATTTAAAGAAAAGAATTTTTTGTTTGACATTGATTGAAATATAGGTCGTCTCCATCCCATAAATTTTTCGGGAAAATGAATCAAACAAAAAGAGTTTTTTGTTGTAATTATTGTTAAACAACTCATAAATCAATTCCAAAATAGCAATTTTTTGTTCTTTGGTATAAAAATTTCCAATGCTGGCAAAACAAAAACTCAACAATGACTTGATGGAGTACCACTCTGTCGTATCATAATCGTATCGCAACATTTGATGAATACGTTCTTGTTTGAGTTCTTCGATTTCATTACTGGTTTGTGTCTTGTACACTTTTTGTACAGCACTGTCACGATACATGGGTCCAGGGAACTGTGCTTGTATCACAAATCGTCGGTTTTGTTCCATCTCTAAGATGTATTTTAAACGCCCCATATAATCTTCATCGATAATTCGTACCTCTTTTTGAGGAATTTCTGTAATGGATTTTATAAACTCTTCACCACTGCACGCTTCTTCCCAAATATAATCAGGATATCGGAATGTTTTACAAATATTCTCTTTGACACTTTGCGACGGTTCAGAGTCGCTTATTTGGTCAATCCAAGAAGTGACTGTTCTTCTGTCTTTTTGAATTAATGCCGCAAATTTAGATATACTTAGGTTTGATTTTTTGTAAATTTCTATGATTTTTTCTATACTGTTTTTATAAAACACCGCACACCTCTTTTTTCATAATGTTTAAAAATATTCTGCAATTGTACCATAATTATACATAAGAACAAAATATGTACATAAAACTACACTATGCTTTAAAATTGTGTTTTACTTATTAAAAATATGCACCACTTGTCATTTATTATCGTGTATAATGATTTTAAGAAAATTAATTATAAGGAATATTATGAGCGCTGGAAAAAGATTTAGAGACGCACTTAAAGCTGAAACACCTTTACAAATTGTAGGTGCAGTCAATGCATACTCTGCATTACAAGCTACAAAAGTTGGATACAAAGCATTGTATCTTTCAGGAGCTGGAGTTGCAAATTCCAGTTATGGTTTACCTGATTTAGGTATGACTATGTTAGAAGATGTGTGTATTGATATCAGAAGAATTACTTCTATTACTGACGTTCCTTTATTAGTTGATGCTGATACAGGTTGGGGACATGCATTTAATATTGCACGAACTGTAAAAGAGATGACAAAAGCAGGAGCTGCGGGGATTCATATTGAAGATCAAGTTGCTGCAAAAAGATGTGGACACAGACCAAACAAAGAGTTAGTATCTACAGAAGAAATGTGTGATAGAATCAGAGCTGCAGTTGATGCAAAAACGGATCTGGAATTCGTAATTATGGCAAGAACAGATGCACATGCAAGTGAGGGTCAACAAGCTGCTATTGATAGAGCTAAAGCCTACGTTGAAGCAGGTGCTGATATGATTTTTGCTGAAGCAATTCATACATTAAAAGAGTACAAAGAATTTACTGATGTTATCAAAGTTCCAGTATTAGCAAATATTACTGAATTTGGTGCAACTCCAATGTTTACAACAGAAGAGTTAGGAAGTGTTGGTATTTCTATGGTTCTTTATCCTTTATCTGCATTTAGAGCAATGAATAAAGCGGCATTAAATGTCTATAAAGATTTAAGAGAAAAAGGTACACAATCGGGTACATTAGATACCATGCAAACAAGAATGGAACTTTACGATATGTTAGGTTACCACGACTATGAGAAAAAAATGGACGAATTGTTTGCTAAATCAAAAGCAAAATAAGTAAAATAAAAATAATTTAATAAAACGTAATAAGGAGAAAATATGTCTGGATTAGCAGGTGTTACAGCAGGGCAATCAGCAATTTGTACGTGTGGTTTAGGAAATGGACTTAACTATAGAGGTTATGATATCGCAGATTTAGCTTTAAAAGCAGACTTCGAAGAAGTAGCATATCTTTTATTAGTGGGTGAATTACCAAACAAACATGAACTTAAAATGTTTAGAAGAAAAATTATTGCAGGTAGACAATTACCAGCTTCAGTTAAAGAAGTATTAAAAGCAATTCCAGCTTCATCACACCCAATGGATGTAATGAAAACTGCAACTTCTGCATTAGGTTGTATTGAGCCAGAAGCAGAAGATTTCTCTGATCAAATGGATAAAATTACAAGATTATTAGGGGCATTTCCTTCATTTTTAGTTTACTGGCATCACTGGCATGTAAATGGAAAAGAGATTGAATTGGCTTCAGATGAAGATACAATTGCAGGATTTATTGTAGAAAGATTAAAAGAAGTTAAACCTTTAGCTGTTGAAGTTAAAGCGATGAACGCTATGTTAACTTTATATGCAGAGCATGAATTCAACGCATCAACTTTTGCAAACAGAATTACAGCTTCAACTTTATCAGACATTTACTCTTGTATGACAACAGGAATTGGAACTTTAAAAGGTCACTTACATGGTGGAGCAAACGAAGTTGCAATCAAATTCGTATTACAATTTGACAATGTTGAACATGCATTAGCAGAAGTAGATAAACTGTTTGCTAAAAAAGAAAAAATCATGGGATTTGGTCACAGAGTTTACAGAAACTTAGACCCAAGATCACCAATTGGTTTTGAATTAGCAAAAGAGTTAAAAGAACTTGAAACTTCAGATCCAAAACTGTTTGATATTGCAACTGCAATCAGAGACAAAGTAAAAGCTGAAAAAGGTCTTCCAGACAATATCGACTTCTTTGGTGGATTAATTTACCACTATATGGAAATTGAAAGACTTTACTATACTCCTTTATTCATTATGTCAAGAGCTGCTGGATGGGCTGCTCACGCATTTGAACAAAGAGCAAATAACAGAATTATCAGACCAAGTTCTGAGTATACAGGACCAGAGCCAAGAGCTTTCGTTTCTTTAGACGACAGAAAATAATTTTATAAAAACGCTTGTTGCTTCGGAAGTTTCCGAAGCAACATTTTCAACGAACCAGCACAACTGGAACAAATAAAATAGGATTGTCTGCTCTCGCAGATAATCCTATTAGATTACAAAACAAAAATGGATACATAAATGACAAACGAAAAATATCTCAAAAAATTAGATGGTTTAGATGTAAAGTATTACGATGTGAAAGAAGCAGTTGAAGAGATTCAACCCGGTTCTTTTGCAAAACTTAACTATACATCAAGAGTATTGGCTGAAAACTTAATCCGAAAATGTCCAAGTGAAGATTTAAAAGATTCACTGATTCAATTAATTGAAAAAAGAACAGACAAAGATTTTCCTTGGTACCCAAGCCGAGTTATTTGTCATGATATTCTTGGATTAACAGCATTTGTTGACTTAGCAGGTTTAAGAGAAGCTGTTGCAAAAGAAGGGGGAGACCCACAAAAAGTTAATCCAGTTGTACCCACACAATTAATCGTTGACCACTCTTTAGCCGTTGAATGTGGTGGATTTGACCCCGATGCATTCCAAAAAAACAGAGACATCGAAGACAGAAGAAATGCGGACAGATTTCACTTTATTAACTGGACAAAAGAAGCCTTCAATAACGTAGACGTTATTCCTCCAGGTAATGGTATTATGCACCAAATCAACCTAGAAAAAATGTCTCCCGTTGTACACAATATCGATGGTATTGCCTCTCCTGATACACTTGTAGGTACAGATTCACATACACCTCACGTAGATGCATTGGGTGTTATCGCTGTGGGTGTGGGTGGATTAGAAGCAGAAAACGTAATGCTTGGAAATCCTTCTTATATGAGAGTACCTGAAATTATTGGTGTTAATATCACAGGAACAAGAGCAGAAGGTATTACGGCAACAGATATTGCACTTTCTATGACATCTTATTTAAGAGAAAATAATGTTATTTCTGCTTACTTAGAATTCTTTGGAACAGGTATCCAATATCTTGATTTAGGTGACAGAGCAACGATTTCTAACATGACTCCTGAGTATGGGGCAAGTGCTGCTATGTTTGCTATTGATGACAGAACCATTGATTATTTAAGAATTACGGGTCGAGAAGAAAAACAAGTTAAATTAGTAGAAACCTATGCAAAAGCCAATGGTTTATGGGCGGATTCATTAACACAAGCAACCTATGCAAGAACCATTGAATTTGATTTATCGACAGTGACAAGAACTTTAGCAGGTCCTTCTCAACCACATAAATTACTTCCTGTTTCAACATTAGATTCAGAAGGAATTACTAAAAAAATTACAATTTCTGATGATGTTATGCCTGATGGTGCTGTTTTAATTGCAGCGATTACTTCATGTACCAATACATCAAATCCTAGAAACGTGGTTGCAGCAGCCTTATTGGCTAAAAAAGCAAATGAGCTTGGCTTAACGAGAAAACCATGGGTTAAATCTTCTTTAGCACCCGGTTCAAAAGTAGCTGAGTTATACTTAAAAGAATCAGGACTGTTACCAGAGTTAGAAAAATTAGGATTTGGTATTGTTGGATTTGCATGTACTACGTGTAATGGTATGTCAGGAGCACTTGACCCAAAAATTCAACAAGCTGCTGCTGATGCGGGTATTTATACAACGGCTGTATTATCAGGGAACAGAAACTTTGATGGAAGAATTCACCCATTTATTAAAGAGGCATTTTTAGCTTCACCTCCACTTGTAATTGCTTATGCGCTTGCTGGAAGTATCCGATTTAACATTGAAACAGATGTTTTAGGAAAAGATAAAAATGGAAATGATATTAAGTTAAAAGATTTATGGCCAACTGATGCCCAAATCGATGCAGTTGTAAAAAATGCGGTTAAACCTGAAATGTTTGCTGCAATTTATGACCCAATGTTTGCACGAAATGGTTTAGCGGGTATTAAAGTTGAGCCATTCTATCACTGGAATACACAATCAACCTATATCAACAAACCTCCTTATTGGGAAGATGAATATATGCAAATGCCAGCGTTGAAAAATATGCGACCATTAGGTGTATTCCCCAATGATATTACCACAGACCACCTTTCACCATCAAATGCAATTTTACCAACAAGTGCGTCGGGTGAATATTGTTTAAAAATGGGATTACCGGTTGAAGATTTAAACTCATATGCCACACACAGAGGGGATCACAATACTGCTTCAAGAGCAACATTAGCCAATCCAAAACTCTACAATGAAATGGTTAAAGATGAAAATGGAAAAGTAAAACAAGGTTCATTGACAAAAATTATGCCAGAAGGTGTTGAGTCAAGAATGTGGGAAGCCATTGAAACCTATACAAACAGAAAACAACCTTTAATTATTGTTGCAGGGACAAACTACGGGCAAGGATCTTCAAGAGACTGGGCTGCAAAAGGTGTAAGACTTGCAGGTGTTGAAGTGGTTATTGCTGAATCAATTGAGCGAATTCACAGAACAAACCTTGTTGGAATGGGCGTTTTACCATTACAATTCAAAAAAGGTGATACACGACACACCTACGCAATTGATGGAAGTGAAGTGTTTGATATTGAAGGAGAAATTACTCCAAGAACTGAATTAACGGTGGTAATGACACGAGCAAACGGTGAAGTAGTTAAATTCCCAGTTCTTTGTCGATTAGATACTTCGGCAGAAGTTGAAGTCTATAAAGCGGGTGGTATTTTACAAAAATTCGCTAAAGATGTTATTGCATCTTCAAAAAAATAAATCTCTAAAGAGCATTTGCTCTTTAGGATTTTTCTAAAACTGTTTAAAGAAATTAAAAGATTTTTTTAGAAAGTTTTAAATCAAAACTATTTTTTAAGGAAAAATATATATGAGTCATTACAAACCACAATTCAAAGTTAAAGCTACCTATATGAGAGGCGGAACTTCTAAAGGAACGTTTTTCAATATTGCAGATTTACCTAAGGAAGCACAAGAAGATCCAAAAAAAAGAGATAAATTACTTCAAAGAATTGTTGGAAGTCCAGACGTGTACAAACAACAAATGGACGGTATGGGAGGAGCAACTTCATCAACATCTAAAGCCATTTTAGTGGGGAAAAGCAGTGTTCCTAATCATGATGTTGATTACTATTTTTGTCAAGTAGCTATTGATGCAGATTTTGTGGACATGAGTGGAAATTGTGGAAACTTATCAAGTGCGGTGGGTCCTTTTGCGATTAAAGAGGGATTGGTTGACAATGTACCTGACAATGGCGTTTGTTGTGTAAGAATTTGGCAAGCCAATATCAAAAAAACCATTTTGTGTTATATCACGATGATAGATGGTATGGTCAAAGAAATAGGTGATTACTACATTGATGGTGTTGCTTTTCCTGCCGAAGAGATTGTTTTAGAGTTCGCAGAACCCGTTGATCCAAGTGAAGAGTTATTCCCAACAGGAAACTTAGTAGATGATTTAGAAGTACCAGGTATTGGTACATTTAAAGCTACCATGATAACAGCAGGAATTCCTACATGTTTTGTTAATGCGAGTGATATTGGCTACAAAGGAACTGAGCTTCAAGGTGATATTAACTCAGATGTGGAAGCACTTGCACGATTTGAAACCATTCGATCGTATGCCGCATTAAAAATGGGCCTAATTTCTGATTTAAAAGAGGCAGAGACCAGACAACATACACCAAAAATTGCTTTTGTTGCACCTAAAAGCGATTTTACCACCTCAAGTGGTAAAGAAGTAAAAGCCAATGAAATTGATTTACACGTACGAGCTTTATCAATGCAAAAATTACACCACGCGATGATGGGAACAGCATCAGTTGCGATTGGAGTTGCTGCGTGTATTCCTGGTACATTAGTTAACTTAGCTGCGGGTGGCGGAGAAAAATCTGCTGTAGAGTTTGGGCATCCCTCAGGAACTCTAAAAGTAGGTGCGGTTATCAAACAAGAAAATGGAAAATTTATTGTAGATAAAGCTACTATGAGCAGAAGTGCCCGAATTATTATGGAAGGGAATGTTTACGTTCCAGCTGATACCTACTAAAACTTGAGCTACTCAAGTTTTCTTTGACCAAAAACAGACAAGACGAACTTTACTTATTGATGTAAGAAGTGGTCAAGCTTACAAAAACACTGACAAAGAAGGTCCCCCCCCTTAAACCTTCTTTGCTTTGTTTGGTTTTAAACTTTTCATCCTCTTTGATTGATTCTTTTTTATAAACACTTTTTAGCCATAATACCTCTTTAGAATTTACCAAAGGAGAACCATGTCAACGTGGGAAGAGATTATCAATAACGAAAAAAAGCAACCCTATTTTAAACAACTTAAAAATCTGATTGATGAACGATATGAAACCACCACTGTTTTTCCACCCAAAAATAAAATATTTAATGCCTTTACGAAAACCCCTTTTGAAAATCTTAACGTGGTTATATTAGGACAAGATCCCTATCATGGAGTCAATCAAGCACAAGGCTTCTCTTTTTCAACCCCCAAAGAGGTTAAAAATCCCCCCTCCATGCAAAACATATTAAAAGAAATTTATGAAGATTTACAACGCCCATCACAGTGTCTGGATGGAGATTTAACCCCGTGGGCAACACAAGGTGTTTTACTTTTAAATACGATTTTAACCGTTGAAGAAGGCAAACCCAAATCCCATCACAATCTGGGTTGGGAGATTTTTACCGATAACATCATCAAACACATTTCACACCGTTGTGAAAATATCGTTTTTTTATTGTGGGGAAGCCCTGCCATTGCCAAAACAAAACTTATTGATAAAACAAAACATCACATCCTAACCGCACCCCATCCCAGTCCTTTGTCTTCGTATCGAGGATTTTTTGGCTGTAAACATTTTTCAAAAACCAATGAACTTTTAAAACAATCAGGAAAAACGCCTATTGATTGGTAATTTAAGAGACAATTACTTGATTCTTTCCCTTTTTTTTCGCTTCGTATAAAAGTTCATCGGCTCGGTTAAAAATACTCTCTTGAGTATCTTGAGCTTGAACTTGGGTTAATCCCATGCTTACGGTAATTATTCTGTTTTCTAAAACATTTAACTCTTTTTCTATGGTTAATCGCAATTTTTCTACGGCATCCCTAATCTCTTTTTGAGAAGTATTGGAAAAAAGAACAATAAACTCTTCACCTCCTACTCGAAATAAATAGTCAGTAAGACGTATTTGCTTTTGCACCAAGGTGCACAACTCAACCAAAACGTGATCACCCACACTGTGTCCATAATTGTCGTTGATGTATTTAAAATCGTCAATATCAAAAATTAAAAAAGAGAAAACCATATTATGTCGTTGGTACAAAGAGAGCATCTCTTGGATTTTTTGATTATAAAAAGTGCGATTGTAAACATTGGTTAAGGTATCTTTGTTAAGTTGCTGTTTAAGTTTTTCTTGAAGTTGTTCCAGTTTTTTATTTTGTTCTTTATACCGAAGGGTCTGTTTCTCAACCTCTTTTTCCAACATGGCATTGGTCAAAAGCCACTTCTTTTTATGAATAAAATAGATTGCCATAATGGCACTTGTCAACAAAATCCCAAAAAAACTCACCACCAAAAAAATGGTTTCACTCAAAGAGAGTTCAATGTATTTTTTCTCTTTAAACCATTTTTCTTGTAACGCATCAAGTTTTCCTGTCAGCTTTAAATTGGTAATGGCTTCATCTAAATGGGGCAATAAATCAAAATTTGACTTAATAATTCCCACTCCTCTTTTAATCTCTTGAAGAGATTTATTCAAAGGAACTATACTGCTTGGATGTTTTCCATTGACAAACTCAATGAGTGGTTTGGGATAACAAAAAACATCCACTTCTTTGTTAAGCAATCCTTCTATTAGGCTTTTATAATCAACATAATAGGTTTTTTGTACATAGGTATAGTTTTGGTCAATGAGTTTTGCACAAATATTATTGGACACCAAACCAATTTTTCTGTTTTCTATATCATTTAACGTATTAATATTTTTAGACGTTTCATGTTTATAGATATTAACCATAAAATTGTCCGTAGGTTGAGTAAATAACAAAAGAGCCTCTCTATGAGAAACAATACTAATATTGGGAACAATATCAACTTTACCTTCATTAAGCAATTGAATAATCTCTTGGAAATTGGCTGCAATGACAAACTCAAAACGGATTTTAGCTTCTTTAGCAATATGTTCAAACAATTCAACCGCATAACCATCGGGTTTGCCTTCTTCATTGATAAAATAGTAGGGCTTCCAATCACTTCTAATAACTACTTTATACACTCTTTGTTCTTGAGCAAAAACAAACACAGAAAAAGAAAAAAGGATGAAGATAAAAAATAATTTTTTCATATGAAAAGTATATCAAAAAATTATAAGAATCATAGGAGATACAAAAGCACCAAGGTGCTTTTGTATAAAAGTTATTTCACTAAAGCAGAAATTTCTTTAAATTTTGAGTGTTTGGCATTAACCGTTAACTCAAACAGTATCATTTCATACGTTGCAGGAATTGCGCCTGCTTGTACGAGTCGAGTGATTGCCACATCTTTATCGCTTTGTTTTCGACTTGAACAACAATCCGTTACAAGTATCACTTGAAATCCCTCTTCAAGCAGGTCTAAACACGTTTGAAGTACACACACATGTGTCTCAATTCCTGCTACGATGATTTGCTTTTTACCCAATGCTTTAATGGCAGCTAATCCATCTTCATTTCCACAACACGAAAACGTTGTTTTTTCAAAGTGAGGAGACTCTTCAACCAACTCTCTTAATGGCTCAATCGTTTCTCCGATACCTTTTTTATACTGTTCGTTAATCACCATTGGCACATCGTGCAGTTGTAACCCTTTGACTAAAATCTCTAAATTTTTTTCTAAGGTTGCTTTGTTTTGCATAAAAGGGAACAATCTCTCTTGAACATCAACCAAACAAAATGCCACATTGTTTACATCAACTTTTCTCATTTTTTCTCCTTGTTTTAGTTATTGAAAAGCCACTTGCTCAGCACGTTTGAGCAACTCTTTTGCTCCTTTTTTGATAAACGTTTGTGCTAAGTTTTGCCCTGCATTGGCATAATCTTTTATATCAATATTGATTTCTTCTTTGATATATTCACTTCCATCGGGCATCCCTACAATGGCTCTGATATCGATAGTTTTATCTTCTAAAAGGGTGGCTTTAACTCCAATAGGAACTTGACAACCCCCTTCTAATGTTCGCACAAAATCTCTTTCAATGGTCGATTCAATCAACGCATTTTGGTCATGTAAAACAGAAAGCAACTCTACTAATTTGGGATTGTCCAAAGTCTCTATTCCTAAAGTGGCTTGTCCCATTGAGGGAATCATATCTTCAACTGCAATGGGAGAAAAATAATTCACCTCATGTTCAATTTGAAGTTTTTGTACACCCGTTGCCGCTAAAATAATGGCATCGTATTCACCTGCTTTAAGTTTCGCAATTCGTGTGTTAATGTTTCCTCGTAAATCTTTGAGTTTAATATCGGGTCTTAAGAGTTTTAATTCCATTCGTCTTCGTAAACTCGTTGTTCCAATCACAGCTCCTTGGGGCAATTCATGGACACTTTTATATTTTTGGCTTAAAAACGCATCTCTTGGGTCAAATCGTTTGGTTAATGCGGCCAATACAAATCCTTCTTCAAATTCAACAGGCACATCTTTAAGTGAGTGTACAGCAATATCGGCTTCATGATTTTGCAGTGCAATTTCTAACTCTTTAGTAAAAAGTCCTTTGCCCCCAATTTTTGCCAAAGGCACATCTAAAATTTTGTCTGCTTTAGTTGAAAATGTTTTTAATTCAATCTCCATGGTGGGATAATGTTTTAAAAGTTCTGCTTTGATATATTCACTTTGCCATAACGCCAATTGACTGCTTCTTGTTGCGATTACTAATTTTTGCATTCCTTATTTTCCTGTCTCTAAAAATTTTGTTTTGGTTTTATCGTATTTGCCATTGACAAAAATAGTGGGTGTTCCTTGCACCATAGCATCTTCTCCCAAAGAGATGTCCTTGTAAATTTTCTCTTCTATTTTTTTATCTTGGATTTGCTCCAACGTCAGTTGCAACCCAAACTCTTGATTAAACGCGTTTAAGATTTTTAACTCATCGCTTTCTTGTTCGGTAAAATATTTATCCCAATCGGCTTGATACGTTTTTAAAATAATATCTTTAACCCCTTGTTCGTGTGCTACATCCATAAGTTTCGTTAATGCTTTTGACGCAGGATGAAGTCTTAGAAGAGGGAAATGATAATAGTATAACGCCACATTACCACTCTTTTTAACATGGTTAATTACATCGGGGATATAATCCATACAAAAAGGGCATAAAGGGTCTGAAAAAACCACAATTTTATCTTTGGCAGTGGCATCGCCTAAAATCAAATTGGCTTTGTTGTAATATTTTTCATCCAACGTTGGAACAATTCCATCTTTTAAGCTGTTGCCACTTTTTAAATCAATCAATTCAGGAGCTACAACCAAACCATTGGAAAAAACAATGTCTTTAAATTTTACGGGTTTGCCTTGATAATTGGCATCTATGTCTAAAATATAAGCATACCAATCTTTTTGCGCCAACTCTTGTTTGAAGTACAACTCCACTTTTTTAAGTTCAATTTGTTTGTTATTTTCAAATCGTTTCTTCTCAAATGCAATAATATCGTTGTCAACTGCTTTGGCATACAATGATGTAGCAACGGCACAACACGATACAAAAAGGGTTATTTTTTTTATCATTTTTTCTCCTGTTTTAAAACTCATTTATTATAGTCAAAGCTTTCTTAAGTGTAAAAAACTAAATCTTGGTTTGCACATTAATTTTTTTAATATCAAACAACTCTTTGGCTTTATTGACCATGTTAGAGTTTAACAACTCTTGTATTTGCAACTCTTGCTCTGATGCACTGGGTTCTTTGGCATCAAGTGAGCTTGCCACACATCCTGAACTTTGTTCATTCCCATTGGATTCTTGCTCATTATAGTGAAATTCCACATCTTCAATCATTGACGCAACAGAGTTTTCTTCTTTATTTTGGACTATTTCATCCTTTTTTTTTTCGATTTCGGCTTTATCAAACTCCATTTGTGTTTCATTGCCGTAAACATCTGCCACAAAACTTCGTATGAGTGCAAAATTTTTATACAACAATTTTCGGTCTTCATCTTGAGCATATGAAGTAATATGCAACACATTATTTTCATACGAGGTCAGCTTAAAATTTTTCTCAAAACACTCACCCAATTCATGGCTTCGTTCATATATCTTATCAATAAGTTGTGTATAATATTGTTGTGATGCATTTACTGTTGGCAATTCCACATACGCTTCTTGAGTAGGCAGTTCATCGTAGATTTCTTCTTCATCGTTTGAAGTTTGTGTCAATTCCATGTGCGAATCACTGTTTAAATTAGCCGTCACCAATGAAGGTTCTTCTTGTTGTACAGCAGGAGCGGTTTGTATGGGTTTTTCAAGAGGTTTTTGAACAACAGCAGGTTTACTACTGGGCGTGGTTTGGACGTGTTCAACCTCACTGATAATCTCTTCAATGGTTTTTAAATGCGTTGCTTCAATCATTTTATTAAGCATTAAAATCAGTACAAAACTGCTGTTTGAGTTCAGACTCAACAAATGTTTGGCATCGGCAATGATTCTAAAAAATCGGTCGTATAACATCACATCAAATTTTGTTTTATCGTTTTGAAGCATTTTTTGTTTTAAATAAACGGTCATTTCATCGCACACTTGCCCCGCTTCATACTCTTCAAGTGCTTCAATAATAGGATTAATCTCTCCTTTGTGTAACACAACATCAAAAATATTATCCATAAATTGTGGGTCAATCATACCCAACATATCGGTCACACACGCGGTGGTGATTTTCCCTTTGGAAAAAATAATGGCTTGGTCAAGCAAAGTAAGGGTATCTCGCAAACTGCCTTGTCCGCTTCGGCTTAAGATATCCAACGCTTCCGTTTCATAATCAATATTTTCTTCATGTAAAATATGCGATAAATGATGGATAACATCTTTGTTGGAAATCTTTTTAAATCGAAAATGTTGTGTTCGGCTTAAAATCGTAGCAGGAAGTTTCAGTGGGTCAGTGGTTGCTAAAATAAATTTTACAAACCCGGGAGGTTCTTCAAGTGTTTTAAGCAAAGCATTAAACGCTTGAGGAGTCAACATATGCACCTCATCGATAATAAAGACTTTAAAACGAGCAGAACTGGGTTTGTATTTGGTGTGTTCAATCAAATCTTTAATATCATCAATCCCACGATTTGAAGCGGCATCCATTTCAATCACATCTAAGTGCCGATTGGTATTGGTACTAATACAGTTCGGACACACTTCACACGGTTTAGATGTAGGTCCATTGCTGCACAGTAATGCTTTTGCCATAATTCGTGCTGTGGAAGTTTTTCCGCTTCCTCTCAAACCTGAAAATAAGTACGCATGAGAAAGACGATTTGAATCCAACGCCAAACTCAACGTTTGCGAAATCGTTGTTTGTCCAATTAAATCTTCAAATCGTTTGGGACGATATTTTAAAGCCAATACTTTTTTTTGGGCAGTTTCTTGATTCATATGGCACACTTCCTAACTTTTATGGTTTTATTGTTGATGATTTTTTCAATCATCAAATGGTTTATTTCACCCGTATAACAGACATGAGTAAGCAACTCTCCCTCATTTTTATGCCCTTTATTTTGACTCAAACACATCAAATGCTTGGCAATGGCATCGCCTGTTTGTATCAACGTAATATCATTTCCCATAATACGTTTGATGGTCTCTTCTACTAAAGGATAATGCGTACACCCCAACACAAGGGTATCAACATTTTTTTCTTTCATAGGCATAAGCCATTTTTCAAGCATTTCAAACGTCTTTTTAGTGTGGGTTTCCCCTTTTTCAATTTGTTCAACCAACCCCACACATGCTTGTTCGTACAACGTCACGTGTTTGATATTGGCTAACTCATTGACCAACAACTGATACTTGTCACCTTTAAGTGTGGTTGGCGTTGCTAACACACCCACTTGTGCCGTTTGAGTCTTTAAAATAGCCGGTTTAATACCCGGTTCCGTTCCAATGACGATTAAAAAAGGGAACTTTTCTCTTAAGTGTTTAATGGCAGCTGATGTAGCAGTGTTACACGCTACTATGAGTGCTTCTATGCCATGAGTTTCCAAAAGATATCGAGTAATATCATCGCATCGTTTTAAAATCTCTTCAACGGACTTTTCCCCATACGGAGCGTATGCTGTATCTGCAATATAAAAAAGCTCTGCTCCTTTTAAGACTTCTTGAATGGCTTTTAAAACCGTTAATCCGCCTAAACCCGAATCAAACACACCTACTTTCAATTTTGACCTTTATGTCCGTTATAAATAAGCCAATATTCTAGCATAAGTTTATAAATAAAATAATTAGGGAAGAAAGCCCCAGAAGAAAGATACAGTACTTCTGTTTGGAAGTACTGTATTAAAGAAGATTAGACTAAGCCTTGCTCAATCATGGCATCAGCAACTTTTTTAAATCCTGCAATATTTGCACCCAAAACTAAATTGGTAGGTTCTCCAAACTCAGCCGCCGTTGAACTGGCAGATTCAAAAATATTTTTCATAATTTGATCCAATTTGGCATCGACTTCTTCAAATGTCCATGATACCATCGAAGCATTTTGTGCCATTTCCAGTTGACTTGTAGCAACCCCTCCTGCATTGGCAGCTTTTCCTGGTCCGTATGCAATTTTTGATTCAACAAACAATTCAACGGCTTCTGCTGTTGATGGCATATTCGCCCCTTCACTCACACAAATACATCCATTGGCTAAAAGAGCTTTTGCATCTTCAACATTAAGTTCATTTTGTGTTGCACTTGGAAATGCCGCATCACAAGGAACGCTGTAAACTCCATTTTTACCTGCTGGATACTCTTCTACTGGTGTATATTTTGCATGAGGTCGATAGGTGGTGTATTCACTTAAACTGGTACGTTGATTCTCTTTTAACTCTTTTAAAAGCAATAAATCAATTCCCTCTTCATCGACAATCATCCCTTTTGAATCACTACAAGTAATAGGCAATGCCCCTAAATGATAAAGCTTTTCAATGGTATAAATCGCCACATTTCCAGAACCTGAAACCACACATTTTTTGCCCTCTAACGTTTCTCCTCGTGCGGCTAACATATATTTTGCAAAATAGACACAGCCATATCCTGTGGCTTCTGTACGCGCAAGTGAACCACCCCATTTGAGTGATTTTCCTGTTAAAACCCCTTCGTATTTGTTGGCAAGTTTTTTGTACATTCCAAACATATACCCAATCTCTCTTGCCCCCACTCCAATATCTCCTGCAGGCACATCGGTATTGGCCCCAATATGTCGATACAATTCACTCATAAACGCTTGACAAAATCGCATGATTTCATTGTCTGACCGTCCTTTAGGGTTAAAATCGCTTCCCCCTTTTCCGCCCCCAATTTGAAGACCTGTTAACGCATTTTTAAAAATCTGTTCAAAGCCTAAAAATTTGATTACCCCTGCATTGACACTTGGATGAAATCGAAGTCCCCCTTTATAAGGTCCCAGTGCTGAGTTAAACTCGATTCGATACCCTTTATTGACTTGAATCTCACCGTTGTCATCCACCCAGTTGATTCGAAACATAATTTGTCGTTCGGGTTCTACAATTCGTTCTATGATTTTGTGTTTTCTGTATTTTGGATATTTATCCAAAAGAGGTTCCAATGAGTATAATACTTCTTCTGCTGCTTGATAAAACTCGCTTTGAGCAGGGCTGGTTCGTTTTAAATAGTTAAATACATCTTCTAAATATGACATCTTTTTTTTCCTTTTACAAAATTGTAAGGAATTTTAGCAAAAAACTTCTCTGATTTTGTTACATCTTGTCAATTTTTTTAAAAATTTTAACTAATTTTTTATCCAAAGGAATGATTTGTGCATATTCATCTAATTTTTTAAAAGTGCCCATGCCTTGTGGTCAACTCTGCTCAGTGCCATTTGAGAAATCGAATCATATTCAAACCACTCTTTACATTGATTTAATTCAACATCACAAACATACACTTTGGCACTCAATGAGATGTGTGAATATTCATGTTTAATGGTTCCTAAATAGTTCAAACCCTCTATTTGTGGCAATTCCTCATACTGGAAAAACCCATATAAACCTTTGAGTAATTTGGTTTCATTTTTCGACAAAGCCAAACGATTTTGATGTCGATAAATAATCAAAAAACGTGTTCGTTGTTCTTTGGCTTTTTTGGGCTTTTTTTGTGGAAATGCTAAAGGCGTAGATTTTCCTTGACACGTTTGATTGAAAGGACACTCTTGGCATTTTGCTTGAGTTCTTGTACAAACATACGAGCCAATATCCATCAACGCTTGATTGTGTTCATACGCCATAGTTTCATTGCCCTCAAACAACGCATAGGCTCTTTTCCAAAGCTCTTTTTCACTGGCACTTTTTAAGGCAAAATAACGGTACAAAATCCGCTTGACATTGCCATCTAAAATAGGTACTTTCGCCCCAAAAGCAAAACAGGCAATTGCATGAGCAGTTGAGAGTCCAATGCCTGAAAGCTTGACCAATTCATCAACACTTTGAGGCAAAACTGCTTTTGTCTCTTGTGCGGTTTTGTGCAAATTTCTGGCTCTTGTGTAATAACCCAACCCTTCCCATGCTTTTAAGATCTCATCTTCATGGGCTTGTGCAACACTTTGCAAGGAAGGAAACTTCTCTAAAAATTGAAAATAAAACCGCTCCAATACCGTCTTGACTTGAGTTTGTTGCAACATAATTTCGCTGAGATAAATATGATACGCATTGGTGGTATTTCGCCACGGTAAATCGTGTCGTCCAAACGTATTGTACCATTGGATTAAAGGTGAGTTTTTTTTGCTATTCACAGCTTTTCCTAAATAAATTTAAATAAAACATTTACGTAACCATTTATATACGTTTAAAAGAGTATACTCGACATTTATATTAAAAATCAAAATAAGAGGAAAATTATGGAGACCTTATATCGTATCGAAAAAGATTTTTTGGGCGAAAAACAAATAGAACTTAACAAATATTATGGGATTCAATCTGTTAGAGCAAAAGAGAATTTCAATATCACTAAAACCGATATTTCACTTTTCCCTACCTTTATCAAATCATTAGCCAAAGTCAAAAAAGCGTGTGCCTTGACCAACTTTGAATTGGGCGATTTAACCGATATGCAACGCGATGCAATTATACAAGCGTGCAATGAGATTATTGATGGCAAATTTCATGACCAATTTATTGTTGACCCAATTCAAGGAGGAGCAGGAACTTCTACGAATATGAACGCCAATGAAGTCATCGCCAATCGGGCATTAGAAATCTTGGGGCATCCCAAAAGTTCGTATGATATTATTCATCCTAACAATCATATTAATATGAGTCAATCCACCAACGATGTCTATCCTACTGCCATCAAAGTTACGTTGCACGAACTCATTTTTAAACTCAAAGACTCCCTGCGTTTTTTACGGGATTGTTTTTATGAAAAATCCGTTGAGTTTAAAGATGTTCTTAAAATGGGAAGAACTCAACTTCAAGATGCTGTGCCCATGACATTGGGGCAAGAGTTTAAAACCTTTGCCGTGATGATCGATGAAGATATTTTCAGACTTCGAGATGCTCAAGCACTGCTTAAAGAGGTTAATTTAGGCGCTACGGCTATTGGAACAGGCATCAACACCAAACCCGCGTACCAACGAAAAGTCATTAGCAACTTACGAGAAGTAACAGGGGTTGATTATATCAGTGCCGGTGACTTAATCGAAGCTACGCAAGACACGGGTGCGTTTGTGCATATTTCAGGGATTTTAAAACGTATTGCCATCAAGATGTCTAAAGTGTGCAACGATTTACGGCTTTTAAGCAGTGGTCCACGAGCAGGGTTAAATGAAATCAATCTTCCTCCAATGCAACCAGGAAGCTCTATCATGCCAGGTAAAGTCAATCCTGTTATTCCCGAAGTGGTCAATCAAGTGGCATTTGAAGTTATTGGTGCGGATGCTACCATTTCAATCGCAAGTGAGCACGGGCAACTGCAACTCAACGTATTTGAACCTTTGATTGCGTATAAACTCTTTACGTCTATTAATATGATGCGAAAAGCGTTTTATACCTTAGGCGAAAAATGCGTTAAAGGCATCACCGCCAATGAAGAGATATGTATGAAAAATATCTTAAACTCAGTAAGCCTTATTACGTGTTTGGCTCCTGTGTTAGGCTATGAAAAAAGCTCAACCATCGCCAAAGAGGCTTTGGCACAAAACAAACGAGTCTATGACATCATTTTAGAACAAGAACTCTTTACCAAAGAAGAACTCGATGAGTTACTTCATCCCAAAAATATGGTCAGAAACTATCAAGCCTAAGCACTATTAAACCACAAGATAAATCTTGTGGTTTAATTTATCCTATTTTTTAATTTACTTTTTGATTGGTGAAGGATAAAGCTTAACTCTTATCCCTTTTTAAATATAAACAAATGCTCGTGCATTATAAGTAAGAAATTGGCTTCTATACTTTTTTCACCCAAAACCCGTAGCTTTACAGTTATGTTGATGTTTTATAATATCTTCTTTTAAACTAAATCCATTTTGCAAAAATCTTTGCATAACCATAAAAGCCAAAGGCTGATACATTTTATTCATACCATTTATTTGTATCAGATTTAATTCTTAGAATAATAGATTCTGCAATTAAATAAATTTTTTCATCATCAAAATCAAATTCGCCATTGATCAATTGTAAAATACTTTGTCCCATTTCATTTATTGATATAAAAGATGCTCTTTCTCTCCATTTATAAATATCTGAATAAGTAATTGATTCCCCATTATTTGTTTGAAATGTTTGTGCTAAATTTTCTAATTCTTTTATAATTACATTTGTTGATAGCATTGGAATAGTAAACAAATATTTATTAATAATCTCTACACAATCTTCAAATGCCTCTGCTTTTCCACCTAAAAACTCATTTAATCCATATTCTTCAATGTCAGAAGATTCCCATAAATCTTCTTTCCAACTTGTTCTATATTCTATTGCTAAATTTGAAATTTTATTTAAAATATCTTTATGTTCAATTTTATGAAGAAAACCTTTTGCCATCAATTCTACTGTTTCTGAATACAAATTTTGTAAATTTTCTTCTAAATAAAAATTTATTAAATTATTATCTTTTTCAATAAATTTATAATCCATTTCTTCCAAAAAATCTGTTTGGTAATATTCAGTATTTTCTTTAAAATCTTTACAAATAATTTTAAATGGAAAATAAAAATTTGGGTTTTCATCACAATATTTGATTATTTTTATTACTTGTTCTCTTTGTATTTTCATAATTTACCTTAATTTATATTTTCCACGACTTGAAAAATATAAAAATTTTTTATCTCTTAGAATTTGTAACTGTTGTCTGATTTTTGCTTGAATATTATTATTGTTAGGATGTTTTAACCTCAAATAATTTTCAAATTGATAAATTTCATTTAACATAAAATCTTTTTTATTAATTTTTTCAATACATTTTATAATATCAAGAAGCCAACCCCTTGAATCAAGATTTTTATTTTCTTTCAAAAATACTGTTTTATTCCAATTATCAATAATTTCATTTTTACTCTGAACTTTATTATCTTTTACATAAAATATTTTTCCACTTTGAGGTATCGTTTCTAATAAAATATTACAGCCTATCCATCCAGCTCTTTTTGCAGTTGAAGATAATGGGTTTCTTTTTTCAATAATTTCAGGTGTAAAAAAATGTTTTGGTATTACAATAAAATTGGAAACATTCAAACTATTCTTGTCGTAATTTAAAAAGAAAAAATTTGGGTTTGTATCACTTTGTAATCTCTCTATCATTGTAGAATATGCACCATCTACAATTTTTTTACCTATTTTATCTTTCTTACTTTTTAATTCATAATCTTCAGAACAACTTCCACAATAAAAATCAGCAACAGGCTTATTATTTTCATAATCACTAATTATTCCTCCACAAGAAGGACAAAAAATATTTTCAAGTGCCCATTTTTCAGTTAAAACTCTTATTTTTTGAGAATTACTAGAATAATTATTTGATAATGTTGAATAAAGATTTATATCCAATGTTTTTCCTTAAATGTAAAACTCACCGCTTGGGGTAAAAGATAATATGGCGAGTCAAAATAAACCAAGTCTTTCACCCACAAATAGCTCATAGCTATTAAATTCTTTTGTAAGTCATAAAATTATTTTAGATAAAAAACCTCTTTTTCCACTCACCCATTTAACAAAAGATTGATATTTAATATTAGTATTTCCTAAATTAATTTTTAAATGTCATTTAATACTGCTTTCAAAATACTCATATTAGATCCTACAATAAGTATTCAAAATTGATATTTAAATATAGCAATTGTTAAACATTTTCTAAAATAAATTCTTCTAATTCTTCTTTTGTATACTCTTTTGAACTATCAAGTTCAAAAGTTCCGCCATCATATGCTTTATACTCTGTATATTCTAACTCTCCATGTGAGTTAATAAATCCTACAATAAACTTATCATCTTTTTCTACATAAACATTTTCATACATAATTTAAACCATGTAAACTATTTTATCAAAAAAGGCTTGAGTTATTAAGATATTTTGGTTTATATCAAGGCGAATCGAATTTTTTGTGAGGGAGCTTACACGTAGTAAGTGAGTGAGTGAATAAAAAGTTTTATTCAACGCAGATAGAGAGCAAAAGAGCTTGATAAATCAAGCCTTTTATTCGTTCATTGACGCAAAAAACTCTTCATTATCCTTCGTCTTTTGCATCTTAGAGTACAAGAATTTCAACGCTTCTACTTCATCCATACTTGAAATGGCATTTCGCAAAATCCACGTTTTTTGTAAAATATCGGGGCTTAAGAGTAGCTCTTCTTTTCGTGTTCCTGATTTGACAATATCAAACGCGGGATAAACTCTTCTGTTAGCGGCATTTCGGCTTAGGACGACTTCACTGTTTCCTGTTCCTTTGAACTCTTCGAAAATGACTTCATCCATTTTTGAACCTGTTTCGATTAGAGCTGTTGAAATGATGGTCAAACTTCCACCCTCTTCTATGTTTCTTGCTGCTCCAAAAAATCGTTTGGGTTTGTGTAAGGCATTGGCATCAACCCCACCTGAAAGCACTTTTCCAGAACTTGGTGTTACGGTGTTGTATGCACGAGCAAGTCTTGTAATAGAGTCAAGTAAAATCACAACGTCTTTTTTCATTTCAACCAAACGCTTGGCTTTTTCAATCACGATTTCAGCGACTCGAACGTGATTGTGCGCAGGTAAATCAAAAGTTGAAGAGTAAACTTCTCCTTTTACACTTCGTTGCATATCCGTAACCTCTTCGGGTCGTTCATCGATTAACAGTACCATTAAATGTGTTTCGGGGTGGTTTCGTGAGATTCCGTGAGCTAACTCTTTGAGTAATTCGGTTTTACCTGTTTTAGGAGGAGCCACAATCAAACTTCGCTGACCTTTTCCCATGGGAGAAAACAGGTCTAAAATTCTTCCTGTCATTCGGGTGGCTTCGTATTCAAATTTAAATTTTTGGGTTGAGTAAAGAGGGGTTAAGTTGTCAAATAAAGGTCGGTTTTTGGATTCTTGGATAGGCAGATAATTGATGGCTTCTATTTTTAAAAGCGCATAATATTTCTCGCTGTCCTTGTTGGGCGGTCGCACCTGCCCTGTGACGATATCTCCCGTTCTTAGAGCAAATTTTTTAATTTGTGTGGCACTGACATACGAGTCGTTGGACGTATCTGAGAAGTTTCCATCCATGGCGCGTAAAAATCCAAATCCACCGTCTTTGATCTCTAAAATACCTGTGAATAAAATAAATCCACCTGCATCGATTTGTGATTTTAAAATTGAAAACATCAGCTCTTGTCGTTTGAGTTCTTGTGGGTTTTCTACATCAAGTTCTTTGGCAATTTTAAGAAGTTCTTCTAAAGGATATTCTCTGAGTTTTTCAATGGTGTATCCCTCAACAGGTATGTGTGTTCTTGCTTTATTTGTCTTACAACTTCCGTTAGATTTAGAAGATGCTTTTGTCTGTTTCGTTTGAGTTTTTGACTCTTCCATAAGTTTGTTTAACCTTTTTTAGATTTACTATAATCAAGTAGTTATTTGATGTAGTTAATTTGGAATTATTTGTGATTTTGTAATTTTAGTCTTTATTTTTAAATTTGTCAATTAAATCAATTTTCAGAAGAAGGTTTAAGATAAAAAATCCAAAAAAAAAGGTACCAATATTTGGTACCTTTATTCATTATAACAAAGATATTATAATTTACCTTCGTTTTTTGCTAAGTATTCAGCCACACCTTTTGTGTCTGCTTTCATACCTTCATCCCCTTTGTTCCATCCTGCAGGACAAACTTCACCGTGCTCATTGGTAAATAACATGGTATCAACCATTCTGATCATCTCATCGATGTTTCTTCCAAGTGGTAAGTCATTGATTACCGCGTGTCGTACTGTTCCATCTTTGTCAATTAAAAATGATCCTCTAAGTGCAACTGAATCTCCAAATAATACATCATAATCTTTTGAGATTTGTTTGCTTAAGTCTGCAACCAATGGATATTTAACTCGTCCTATACCACCATTTTCAACAGGAGTTTCTCTCCATGCAAAGTGTGAAAATTGTGAATCAACAGAAACACCAATAACACTTACTCCTCTTGAAGAGAACTCTTCAATTCTTTTTGAAAACGCAATAATTTCTGACGGACAAACAAATGTAAAGTCTAATGGGTAGAAAAACAGTACTGCACCTTTTTCACCAATGTTTTCATATAAATTAAAATCTTCTACAATTGAACCATCTGCAAGTACAGCTGTTGCTGTAAAATCTGGAGCTTTTTTCGTTACTAACATATTAAATTCCTCTTTCTTTTTTAAGTTTTGTGATTGAAATTGTACAATAATTACTTTAAAAAAACTAAACCTTATCGTATAAGTTTTTTAAATTAAGAAAATATTTATTTTAGGATAATTTTTATCCTTTGATGAAAATTGTGTAATATTTACCTACCTTATAACGATAATTTTATAGCCAAGAAATTTAAACAAAAATTTATTTTATCTGTGTTAAAGTTACCACTATTAATCTAAGGAGAAAATATGGCAGTAGTAATTACAGACATTTGTATTAGCTGTGATGCATGTTTAGACGAGTGTCCAACTGAAGCAATTGTAGATAATGATGAGAATCCAACAGGTGAAGATATTTACTATGTTTATGAAGATAAATGTGTAGAGTGTATTGGACACAATGACTCACCTGCATGTGCAGAAGCATGTCCTACTGAAGGATGTATTGTATGGGGTGAAAACCCAACTACTGAAGGTGCAGTTGCAGGTCAACCTTGCGTTGAAGACTAATCTTTAGTTTTTTATTTTGCACCTTTAAAAGGCAAGTAGTTTTTAGCTACTTGCCTTTTTTTATTTTTTTAGGTATAATCCGCGACTCAAAATTTAACTTAGGAAAATAAAGTATGGAACAAACATTATCAATCATCAAGCCTGATGCTGTTGCTAAAAACGTCGTAGGCAAAATCTTAGACAGATTCGAATCTGCTGGATTAAGAATTGCTGCGATGAAAAAAGTACAATTAAGCAAAGCTGATGCTGAAGCTTTTTACGCAGTTCATGCGGCAAGACCATTTTTTGGTGAATTAGTTGAGTTTATGATTTCTGGTCCTGTTGTAATTTCAGTTTTAGAAGGTGAAAATGCAATGACTAAAAACAGAGACTTAATGGGAGCAACTAACCCTAAAGAAGCTGCTGCTGGAACAATCAGAGCTGATTTTGCAGACTCTATTGATGCCAATGCAGTGCATGGTTCAGATTCATTAGAAAATGCAGCCAATGAAATCAAATTTTTCTTTTCAGACAGAGAAATTTGCTAATAACAATCTATGAAAATAGAGTTTAAAAAAATCCCTCAGACTCCAAAAGAGTTCCAAACTGAATTTAATTCAGTTAAGTTAGAGGGTAATTTTTGTAAAATGTCGCCATCTTTAGTCAAAATCGAAGCAGATTTTTGCGGAAGCGTTCCTATTGAGTGTTGCCGATGCGGAAAAAGCGAAGATTTAGAGCTTAATGAATCACTTGATTTTTTGTTAAGTGATGGCGTTTTCGATAAAGAATCGGATGAATTAGTTATTGAAATAGAAAATGGCATTATTGATTTTGATGAAATAATTCAAAATGAAATAGCTTCAATACAAAGTGAATATCACTTTTGTAAAGAGTGTGCAAATACTGATGAAGTATTTGAAAAAGAATTTTAAATAAGGAGAATAACATGGCAGTACCAAAAAGACGAGTGAGTCATACGCGAAGTGCAAAAAGAAGAACACACTATAAAATTACATTAAAAAAACCTGTAAAAGACAGTGATGGAACTTGGAAAATGCCTCATACGGTAAACCCAAATACTGGTGAATATAAAAGCTAATGGTAAAAATAGCCATTGATGCAATGGGTGGGGACTTTGGTCCTACACCTATTATGGAAGGCCTCGTTGCCGCTTTAAAACAAAACAACAATTTTACTGCTATCGCAGTTGGAAAAAAAGATGTTTTACTCCCATTAATCCCACGTTCACTTGATGACAGAATTGAAATCCTAGATACCCACGACGTTATATCCATGCACGACAGTGCAACCGATGCATTAAAACGAAAAGAAAGCACCATTTATAAAGCCATTGAATTGGTTAAAGATGGCGTTGCCGATGCCGTTGTTTCTGCAGGACATTCGGGTGCTTCGATGTCATTGGCGACATTAAGAATAGGACGAATTAAAGGGGTAAGCCGACCTGCTATTGCGACACTTATGCCAACAAGCGAAAACCAAAATACTTTGGTTCTTGATGTGGGTGCCAATGTGGATTGCGATGCCAAAAATCTGTTTGAATTTGCCATTATGGGACAAGTCTATGCCCAATATGTTTTGGAACTTGATGACCCAATTATGGGACTTCTTAGCAATGGCGAAGAAGAATCTAAAGGCAATGAAGCAACCAAAGAAGCCTATGAACTCATTACCAAAGCCAAACTTCCTAACTTTGCAGGAAATGTTGAAGGCAGTGATATTTTCAAAGGTACAGTCGATGTGGTTGTATGCGATGGATTTATTGGTAATATTTTGCTTAAAACCGCTGAAGGTGTTGCCGATACTATTGGTAAAATCTTAAAGAAAAATCTCAAACGATCATTGATCTCAATTGCAGGAGCAGTCCTCATGAGAAAAGTGTTCAAAAACTTAAAAGTGCGAGTTGATTATGCAGAATACGGTGGTGCGCCACTTTTAGGAGTAAAATCTCCCGTTATTATTGCACATGGAAAATCAAATCACAAAGCAATCAAAAATGCTATCTTTCAAGCCATTAGAGCTGCAAACTCTAATATGAATCAAAATATCGAAGAAAGATTACAACGTTACAAAACAAATTAATAAGGATTTTTTATGACTTATGCAGCTTTTAGATCAATTGGTGCGTATATTCCTCCTAAAGTTATGACCAATAAAGATTTTGAAAAAATCATTGACACAACGGATGAGTGGATTACAAAAAGAACAGGAATCAAAGAGAGACGAATCTCCGAAGAGAATGAAGCATCATCTGATTTAGGAGCAAAAGCTGCTGAAATTGCCATTCAAAGAGCTGGAATAAGTAAAGAAGAAGTGGATTTATTGATTTGTGCCACCGTAACACCTGATTATTTGTGTATGCCATCAACGGCGTGTTTGATTGCTTCAAAATTGGGTTTACCCAATCTTATGGCATTTGACATCAGCGCTGCTTGTACGGGGTTTGTCTATGCGTTAAGTATTGCTAAAGCCTTTATCGAATCAGGAATGAAAAAAAATGTTTTAATCGTTGGGGCAGAAACCTACACCTCTATTTTGGATTATACGGACAGAGGAACATGTTTTATTTTTGGTGATGGTGCTGGAGCTGCTGTTATAAGTGCAACAGATAATATCACGGAAGCCATTGTCGATGTCAATTGTTCAAGCGATGGCAACTACGATGATTTGATTAAAACGCCAGGGGGAGGAAGCAAACACCCTTGCTCACAAGAAGTTTTAGACAACAAAATGGCGTGTATCCAAATGAAAGGAAATGAAACCTTTAAACTGGCAGTAAAAACACTGACATCGGATGTTAAAGTGATGCTTGAAAAACATAAACTCAGCAATGAAAGCATTGACCATTTTATCCCTCATCAAGCCAACTTACGAATTATTAAAGCCGTAGGCGAAGCATTAGGATTAAGTGAAGAACAAACCGTAATTACTGTTGATAAATACGGCAACACTTCGGCAGCTTCTATTCCTATGGCAATGAATTATGCCTATGAACAAGGAAGAATCAAAGCAGGTGATACGGTTTTATTTGATGCTTTTGGAGCAGGACTTACTTGGGGAAGTGCATTGTTCCCATTTTCACCCAAAATTTAGTTCACTCTTTTAAATGAAAAGTTCATGGCAACGCCATGACTCTTCATCTTTTTTACTCTTGAATCAGTTTCTTATTTTTAGGATTGTTTTTAAACACATCAATCGATTTTTTCACCAACTCCTCTTTTTGTACAAAATTATCTGAAGTTGCAATGGAATTAATATATAAAATTGACTCCCCAATAATAATTTGAAACACTGCTAACAAAGGGATTTTAACTTGCGCTCCAAAATTTTCTTTTCCAAAACCTGCTTCAAAAGTTAAATAATCGTTATTTAATTCAATGGTTGAGTAGGTATAATTGGAAAGAACAAACAAAGAGAAAGTGGATAATTTATCTAAAATAGAAGTAGGCAGTGGTGGCTCAAATGAAATCCCTTTGACATTGGCAGTGACGGCAAACTCTTGATGGTTGTTCAATAAAAATTGAATCACTTCTTTGATTTGCTTTTTGCTTAATGTTCGGTATTCGTCGTTATTTATTATGGTATTAATCATTTATAACCTTTTTTTTATTATTAGTTATGTATTATAACTTATGAAACACATAACTTTACTTATACTTCTTTTATGCTCTACTCTTCTTTCTAAAGAGCTGGTTTTAACCCAAAAAGATCTCAAACGTATTGAACAATTGCCTCAAAGTCATTTTATTTTAAACCGTTTTGAAGCCTTTTATTTAATGCGACAAAAAGTTAAACCCCTCAATCTCATGCAAAAATTGGTTCATGTAAATCTTTTTTACAATCAAAGTCTACCCATCCATGATGAAAACAAATACAGTTCTGATGATTATTGGGCAACACGAAAAGAGTTTATCATCAAGGGCAAAGGCGACTGTGAAGATTATGCCATTGCCAAATATTTGACCCTTATTGAAGTAGGTATCCCAAAAGAAAACCTCTACTTAGCCATTGTGCAAGTTAAAGAACATACCACGTATCATATGGTATTGCTTTATCATGAGGTCTCCTCTGACACATTGTATGTGTTAGACAATTTGAGTTTTCGGGTATTGCCTTTGCACAAAAGAGTGGACTTGATTCCATTGGTTGCTTTTAATGAGTTTGAATCGCGTGAACTCAAAGCTCAAACCTTGGGAAAAGTGGTCAAAATTGATTGGGGTAAAATCGATAAATGGAAAGAGTTATTGACGCGTATTTACTCTAAAAATGAGTAGTGTTCTAAGATATTCATACCAACCATTGCATTAAGCAGGGCAATTTTTTGGGCATTTTTAAGCATATCCACACTGATATTTGTTTGGATTAACTCTTTATTATCCAACAATCTTTCTTGAGTAGTTCCTCGAAGTAGTGGCATCTTTGTGGTCAACCAATTGCTGCCATCAAAAATAGCAATATTGGCAATAGAGGTGTCCGTCACCCAACCATTTTTGACAATAATAATTTCATCGGCACTCTCTTTTTGGGCATACAATTTATTGATGTGTTCCCTGTTCATGCTTTTGTATTTGTATTCAATGGTATCGTCTTCAACGATTTTAAATGTACGAATCAACCGTTTGACATAGGGTTCATATATCACATCCAAAACCCCGTATTTGTCGTACAACACTTTGCATTTCAAAAAATCATCGCTGATGGGTAAAATGTATTCATGTAAATTAATATTAATCATAATGGTTCGAGCAATTCGTTGATTGTGGTACTCTAAATTATACGCTATTCCATCATCGCATTTGATGGTTTCGAAAAATATTTCATTGTTTCGCATGACACACCTTTGAATATTTTTTTAATTATAGTGTAATAATTAACTCGGGATATATATTTTATCAATTAATTCTTGATATTCACTAAAACAGTCTGAATCACAGGTAATTCCACCCCCACTTTTATAAAAATATCGATTGTTTTTGCTTTTTTCAATAAATCGAATCATCACCGCACTGTTAAGATTTTTGCCATCATATACACCAAAAATACCCGTATAAAAACCTCGATTATATTTCTCAATCCCTTTTAATATCTCCACTGTTTTTTTCTTAGGTGTTCCTGTAATTGACCCAGCCGGTAAGAGTTTGATGATAATATCACCCACCATTTCATGCCAATTTTTAGGCAGTGTTCCTGCAATTTTGGAGCTGACTTGCAGTAATGTTTTGTTCCCTGCTTGTAAAGATTCTACGTATCGAAATTTCTTTACACGCACTTTTTTTGCCACAATGGATAAATCATTACGCAATAAATCAACAACCATAATATGTTCGGCTTTCTCTTTTTCATTGTTTAAAATCAGCTGCTTGGCATTTTTGATTTTGGCATCAATGGTTCCTTTCATAGGAAAGGTAAAAATGGTATTATTTTTAATTTGAACAAATTGTTCAGGAGAAAAACAGACAAATTGGTCTTTGTATTGCAGTTTAAATTTACTGGCTGCTTTATCATAAATTTCATCCAGACTCAATGCTGTTTCTATACGCGTTTTTGCAGTTAAGTTCAATAAATAACTGTTACCTGCACGGATTTGTTCTTGAAGCACTTGAAACTTTTTTTGGTACGTCTTAAAAGCAATAGGATATTTTTTCAATACCAAATTTTGGTTTGAGGAGTTGACTTTTTTATTGATTTCATATTTAATAAACGGGGGTAATTTTTTTAAAGGACAGACAACACTTTGTGTTAAATCGTATGAAATCATAAAAAAAAATGGCTCTTTTAAAGAGCCATAATAGTTGAGCTTTTCTTGAAATGTTTGGTTCAAAACTATCCCAATAGTTTTTTCAAAATCGCCATTCGAACTGCCACGCCATTGCTGACTTGTTGTAATACTTTACATCGAGGATCTTTTAACATGGCATCACTGATGTCAACATTTCGATTAACAGGACCTGGGTGCAATAATAAAATATCACGATCACCCAACGTCTCTTCAGTGATACAATAATCTTTGGCATACTCATTGAGCGATTCAAAATAGACTTCATTGTGTCGTTCAAGTTGTGTTCGTAAACTCATTATAACATCCACCTCATCAATGATTTCACTGATGTGTGTGTACTGTTTAAACCCATCGGCATCGTCGTATTTGAAACAATCGGGTGCAACAAATACCACTTCCATACCAAAACGAGGAAGCAATCGTCGATTTGAACCTGCAACTCGTGATGATTTAACATCTCCTACGATTGCAACTTTTTTCCCTTGGGCATCCCAATTAAAATGCTCTAATATGGTAAACAAATCCAATAAGGCTTGTGTTGGATGAGCATGCGTTCCATCTCCTGCATTAATAATGGGGCAAGTGACATGGTCAACTAAACTTCCGGGCAATCCACACTCACTGTGTCGAATGGTTAAGGCATCGGGTTTCATGGCTTCAATATTGGCAATGGTATCAAAAATGGTTTCCCCTTTGCTTCTTGAACTTTGTCCGACATCCAAAGAAATCACTTGCGCACCCAAACGTTTTGCTGCAATTTCAAAGGCACTTCGTGTTCGTGTCGAATTTTCAAAAAACAAATTCACCACAATTTTACCTTGTAAAAAAAGATTTGATTTTAAATCTTTGAACATTTTAGCATCTTCAAAAAGGTCGATAATTTCCTCTTTTGAGAAATCAGAAGTCGTAATTAAGTGTTGCATGTTTACCCTTATTTTTGATTTTTATTCTAGCCAAAATCTTATTAAAAAAAATTTATAAAAAGACTCTTTTTAACTCATATTGGGGTTAAGTTTGAGTAAGACCAAATCCGCCAACATATTTCCAAGAAGGGTTAAAAACGCACCAATTATCAAGATACCCATAATGACTGGATAATCATGACTTAATGCACTTTGATAAAAAAGTAGCCCCATCCCATCAATGGAAAAAATCGACTCCAAAATAACACTTCCACCAATGATTCCGGGCAAAGACAGACCCAAAAGCGTAATAACAGGCGGATATAAATTGGGCAAAATATAGTAACGCAAAATCTGTTTTTGACTCAAGCCTCGTGCTTTGGCAAAAAAGATATAATCGCTTTTTAAAATCTCAATGGTAAGTGAACGAATATACAAAGTTAAACTTCCAATGCCCCCAAAGGTAATAATACCAATGGGCAAAATCAAATGCCATGCCACATCCAAATAGTATTCAACACCTGTGGCATTGGAAACGGAGTGCAACCCTGCAATAGGTAACCACTCTAACTGAATGGAAAAAATCAACACCAATAACAGTGCCAAATAAAATGAAGGCATGGAAAAACTCAACAAGGAAAGCTGACTGGCAAATTTGTCAAACCACTTGTTTTTGTGCAATGCCGATTTAATGCCCAAATACAGCGACAACACAAAGACTAAAACCATACTGATACTATTAATCGTTAACGTAATGGGAATACGATTCAAAATCTCTGTTTTAACCATCTGTCCACTGGCAAACGAAATGCCAAAATCAAGATGCAGCATCGCCCAAATCCAAGAAAAATATTGTACATACAAGGGCTTATCTAAGCCATAAATTGCTTTTAAATGGTCAATAGATTCTTGAGTGATATTGGGATTTAACTCACCGCTTGCAAAAAAAGAGTTGGGAGCTAAATTAATGGCAATAAATGAAATAAGGCTAATAATAAATAGCATAATGATAAGGTATAATACTTTTTTGATAAACAATTTCATAAAAAAGATTATACACAACATAGGTTTAAAATGATAGGCATAGATATTGTAAGTATTCAAAGAATTGAAAAACTCATGGAGAAATTTCCACAAAAAGCGTTGGAGAGATTTTTAAATGAAGAAGAAATTCAACTGGTCAAATCGGCTCAAACGGCAGCTGGATTTTGGGCAGCCAAAGAAGCTGCCAGCAAAGCATTGGGATGTGGCATTGGGAAAACATGTGGTTTTCATGATATTATCATCTCCAAAACCAAAAAAAATGCCCCTAAAATCAAACTGGCAAAAAAACTCAAAAAAAAGTTTAACATAAAAAAAATCAGTGTGAGTATTACGCATGATGGTGGGTTTGCGGTTGCGGCGGTTATTTTGAGTAAGAAGTGAGAGGTGAGAAGTAAGTGGTGAATTTTCTACTTACTTCTCACTACTTACTACTCACTCTTACAAGGTATCTTTCTAAAATAATTTTAGCAGCAATGGAGTCAATTCTACCATCTCGCTTATGTTTGATTTCCCCTTTGATTAGCTCTTCAGCTTCTATGGAACTTAAGTTCTCTTCTTGAAATTCGTAAGGGATTTTTAACTGTAATAAATTGATAAAATGTTTGATTCGATTTTGGGTATCTTCGCTTGAACTAGGAAAACCCACAATCAGTTTATCAATTTCCCACTCTTTTAAAAAAGTGTTCACATCATGGGCAGCTTGGTTTCTATTTTTTCGTAAAATGGCGGGTTGTGGGGTGACGATTTTTTCGTGCAAACACAGTGCCACACCAATACGTTTTAGCCCCACATCAATTGAAGCTAACCTTTCAACCATTGACAATTAACTCATTGGCAAGTTCAAAGTTATTCGCTGTCATTAAATGAATTTTAGGATGAAATTCTTTAATCTCGCTAAAAAGTTTATGATTTAACTCTAAGCCCACTTTTCTCTCTTCCTCTTCACTTTTTGCATTGGCTTTTTCTAACGCATCAATCCAGTATTGTGGTACATGAATCCCTGGCACTTGGGCAGATAAAAAAAGAGCCGTTCGCAATTTTACAATAGGAAAAATACCAAAAATCAGTTGAGCTTCTTGTTTGTGAGAACTGACTTCATTTTTGGCATTTTCAAAACTCTCTAAAAGCATTTTGGCATTTTCAAGGTCATAAACTGGTTGAGAAATTAATCCCAACGCCCCCTCTTGAATCTTTTTGTGCATTTTTCTCTCTAAGGATTTGAAACTTTTTGCATACGAGTTGGTCACAGCAAAAGGGTAAATCTCTTTGGGTTGGATTTTAAACGGACGTCCCGCTAAGTCCATGCCGTGATTAAACGATTTCATCATTTTTAATAATAGTGTTGAGTTGCTTTCAAATACCCCTTTACTGTTGGGTTGGTCACTCATTTTAGCAGGATCCCCCGTAAGGGCTAAAATCGCACGTATGTCAAAATCATTGGCACCCAGCAAATCCGATTGCAGAGCAATTTTATTTTTGTCTCGCATGGTCATGGTCGTAATAACGGGTTTATTAAACGCTGTTTGTAATCGTAAGGCAGCAAACAGTGAACTGTATTTAAGTTTGGCTAAGGGATTATCTGTTGCAGAAAAACCATCCACTTTGTCATCCAAATTCAACGCTTTGATTTTGGCAACAATTGTATCCATCGAAGGTTCGTGTTGAGGGGTGGTTTCAAGTGTTAAAAAATTACCCGATTTTAATTTGCTTATGAGTGCATCAAACATTAAAAAAGATTCCTTAAAGTATTTTGGCTATAATTATAGCCTTTAAATATTTAACATAGGATTTATAATGAAATTAGCCGTGTTCGATTTTGATTCAACCTTAATGGATGGAGAAACAATTGACTTTTTAGCACAAGAGCTTGGTATCAAAGAAAAAGTTGCCAAAATTACCGAAGAAGCGATGTCAGGACGACTGGATTTTTTCGAGAGTTTAACCACACGAGTGGGACTTTTACAAGGCTTGTCTTACCAAAGAGCGGTTGATATTTGTGCGTCATTACCTCCTATGCCAGGGGCAGAAGAGACCATCAAAGCCCTTCAAAACAAAGGCTACAAAGTGGTTTGTTTTTCAGGTGGATTTCGAATTGGAACAACACCTTTTAAAGAAAAATATGGTCTTGATGCAGAGTTTTCAAATACCTTGCACCACAAAGATGGGCTTCTTACAGGGCTTATTGGTGGAGAGATGATGTTTGGCTTTTCAAAAGGAGATATGCTTCAAAGAATACAAACGGTTATGGGCATTACTTCAAAGCAGACCCTTGTAGCAGGTGATGGAGCCAATGACGTTTCTATGTTTAAATATGCCGATAAAAGAGTCGCTTTTTGTGCGCACGATATTTTAAAAAAAGAGGCAAATATCATTATAGACACAAAAGACTTAACACAAATTTTAGCTAAAATCGAGGAATAAACAATGGCTTTAAAAGACGAAATAAACTTTTCACTTTGGTGTGATTTTATTGAGAGAGATTTTTTAGAAAATCAATTCAAAGAACTCATCCAAAATGAGATCATACACGGAGCTACAAGTAATCCAGCGATTTTCGAATCAGCGATTTCAAATTCAGTGGCTTACCGTCAACAGCTTGATATGCTTCAAGCTAATGACCAAAAAAAGATTTACGAAGAGTTGGCAATTACTGACATCAAACGAGCTTCTGAAATTTTATACCCACTTTATGAAAACAATCCCAATGATGGTTTTATCTCATTAGAAGTTGACCCTTTATTATGCGATGATGAGGAAGGAACTATTGCAGAAGGGATTCGATTGTACAATACCATTGGCAATGAAAATGTTATGATAAAAGTCCCTGCCACACAAGCGGGATACGGTGCGATGAAAGCATTAACCACACAAGGCATCAATGTCAATGCCACTTTGATTTTTTCACCCCAACAAGCCATAGAGTGTGCAAAAGCGTTAAATGAAGGTATTAAAGCCAGTAACAAAGGGGTTAAAGCGGTTATTTCTGTTTTTGTAAGCCGTTTTGATAAAATGTGTGATGCTTTGTTTGAAAGTAAACATCTTCCAACTTCTCATTTGGGTATTCTTAATGCCACAAAATGTTATCACGAAATTAACCTCTTTAAAAATAAAAACATTCGAACACTTTTTGCATCAACTGCAACCAAATCGGCTCATTTGGATCCCAGTTATTATGTGGATAATCTCATTTTCCCTAATGCCATTAATACAGCTCCTTTATTGACCATTGAGCATTGGGTTAAAGAGGGTTCTAAAACAAAAAGCCAGATTAAAACACTGGATGAATGCAATGAATTTTTTGAACTTCTGGCATTAAAAAACATTGATATGAACCGAATTTACGACGATTTATTACAAGAAGGACTGGATTCATTTAAAGAGTCATTTAAGGATTTACTCTCTAAATTGGTGGCATAAACAATGTAAAGGATACCAATGCAGTGTTACTCATTTATATACCAAAATAAAAAAACATTAGAAGAGTTCATATATGCCCATCATATATCAACTCATCAAGAGATATTGATTCAAGTTTTTACGGGAATAATTGACTACACTTACATTGATACCTTACGCCAAGAGCTCCTTTACTTTCTGCCTCATGCCAAAATCATTGGTTCAACCACTTCAGGAGAGATTTCACCCAAAGAGATCACTTCACAAAAGAGTGTAATCACCTTTTGTCTTTTTGAAAACACCTCTATACAAACCAATATAATCACTCACGAAGAAAACAGTTTTACCTTGGGCTCAACCCTTATGCAATCCATTGAAAACAGAAACAATATTGATGAATTTAAACTGCTTATTACCTTTACTGATGGCTTACACACCAATGCAGAAGAGTATTTAAAAGGCTTAACTTCAATCCATCCTACTGTGATTGTTGCAGGAGGAATGGCAGGAGACAACGCTTCATTTAAAAACACCTATATTTTTAATGAACACACCATTTCCAACAAAGGTGCTGTAGGGGCAGCTTTGTTCAATAAAAATCTCAATATTTTTACTGACTATAACTTTTCTTGGCAATGTTTAGGGAAAAGCCATACGGTTGAACACTCCCATAAAAACCGTGTTTACAGCATTGATGGCAAATCCGCCGTTGATTTTTATGCGTACTATTTGGGTGAAGAAATCGCCTCTATGTTGCCCAATATTGGTGTTGAATTTCCTTTAGTGATTCAAAAAGATGGATTAAACATCGCACGGGCCGTTTTAAACAAATATGACGATGGCAGTTTGGGATTTGCAGGCAATGTCCCTCAAGGCAGCCAAGTCAAATTTGGATACGGCGATATTCAAATGATTTTGCATCAAGGGTTACTTCAAGCTAAAAACTTAGCACAACATCCACTTGAAGCCATTTTTGTCTATTCTTGCATGGCACGAAAATCGTTACTCAAAAAAGAGATTACAACCGAAATAAAACCGCTTCAAGCCTTGGCTTGTACCAGTGGTTTTTTTACCTATGGAGAGTTTTTTTACAGTCAAAACAGTACACGATTGATGAATCAAACCATGACTATTTTAGCCATAAGTGAAAGTCATACACCAAGTCAAATTGCCACACAAAATACCTTAGAGGTCAAATTTAAAGAGGAGAAACATCCCGATTTTTACCGTACAAAAGCATTGTCACAACTTATCAGTAAAACCACTTATGAACTTGAACAACTCAACGAAACTTTAGAGCAACGAGTTCAAAAAGAGGTTCAAAAGAGTTTGGAAAAAGATGAGATTTTATTTGCCAATGCCAGACACGCCCAAATGGGAGAGATTTTAGACATGATTGTTCATCAATGGCGTCAACCTTTAAATGTCTTTTCTGCGGGGGTAAGTTCTTTGCAAGTGTACAATACCATGGGGTTATTGACCAGTGATGTGTTTGAAAAAACAACCGAACAAATTTTAAACAATGTTGAGTTTTTAAACAATACCATCAAAGACTTTAGAAGTTTTTTTAAAGATTCTCAACTCAAAGAGCATATTCGTATGGAGTGTGTTGTTGATAAATCTTTGGTGCTTCTTGAATCTTTAATTAAGAAATTTGGGGTCAAACTTATTAAAGAAATCACCTTTGACAAAGAGCTTTATATTTGTACGAGTGAATTAATTCAAGTGATATTAAATATCTTTAAAAACTCCATTGATGCCATTGAAGAAAACAATATTCGATTTCCCGAAATTTATTTAAGAATTTATGAACATAATGCTTCTTGCATCATTGAAATTGCTGATAATGCAGGAGGTATCCCTCTTGATGTCTTACCCAAAATTTTTGACAAACGCTTTACAACCAAAGGAGAAACTCATGGCACTGGCATTGGGCTTGATATGAGTAAAACCATTATTGAAACCCATTTTAAAGGGAACATTGTCGGTAAAAACAATGAACAAGGTGCCACCTTTATAATTACAATTCCATTACAAACTACCTTAGAATAATTAAACAATCTTAAGTAACATTTGGTTAGAATCGCTTAAAAAATTTATAAAGGTCATTTTATGAACAATTGGAATCCAAGCAGCTGGAGAAATTTTCCAATCAAACAACAACCCACTTATACCGATATTGAAAAATTACACAAAGTTGAAAATGAATTAAAAAGCTATCCTCCTTTGATTTTTGCAGGAGAGGCGTTAAATTTAAAAAAAGATTTGGCCAAAGTCGTAAGAGGCGATGCCTTTTTACTGCAAGGCGGAGATTGTGCAGAGAGTTTTGCCGCATTTAATGCCAACAACATCAAAGATTTGTTTAAAGTCATGATGCAAATGGCGGTTATTTTAACGTTTTCAGGCGGATGCCCTGTGGTTAAAGTCGGACGAGTTGCCGGACAATTTGCCAAACCTCGAAGTGCCGATTTTGAAGAGATTAACGGTGTTTCTTTTCCTTCTTACCGAGGTGATATTATCAATGACATTGACTTTGATGAGAAAGCAAGAAACCCAAAAGCCAAAAAACTGTTAAAAGCGTACAACCAAAGTGCTTCCACACTCAACCTTTTACGAGCTTTTTCACGAGGTGGAATGGCAGATTTAAATCAACTGCACTTATGGAATTTGGATTTTGTTAAAGACAATGCCTTAGGGGTAAAATATGAAGAGATGGCAAATCAAATTTCACAAACGTTACAGTTTATGAAAGCGTGTGGCATCACCAGTGAAAATACGCCACAAATCAGTCAAACCACTCTTTATACCTCACATGAAGCGTTGTTACTTAACTATGAAGAAGCCTTAACAAGACGAGACTCTATTACAGGAGATTGGTTTGATTGCAGTGCCCATATGCTTTGGATTGGTGATCGAACGCGAGAACTTGATGGGGCGCATATTGAGTATTTTAGAGGCATTAAAAACCCTATTGGGTGTAAAGTTGGTCCTTCAATGAAAGAAGATGAACTGATCAAACTTATTGATGCCCTTAACCCTTTAAATGAAGCCGGACGATTAAACTTAATTGTACGAATGGGAGCGTCTAAAGTAGGCGATATTTTTCCTAATTTACTCAAAAAAGTCAAAGCCGAAGGAAGAAATGTTTTATGGTCATGTGACCCAATGCATGGAAACACCATAAAAGCAGATAACGGGTATAAAACACGAGATTTTGATGCCATTTTAAGTGAAGTCAAACAGTTTTTCCAAATTCACAAAAGTGAAGGAACTTACGCAGGGGGAATTCATTTGGAAATGACCGGACAAAATGTAACAGAGTGTACGGGTTCTTGTTCATCAGCAGTGACGCAAGAGAGTCTCTCAAGCCGATACCACACCCAATGTGACCCAAGACTCAATGCGGATCAAGCTTTAGAATTGGCGTTTATGATTGCAGATACGTTAAAAGAAGCCCGAGCCAATCAGTAAATAAAAAACCCGAAATACCTTTGGGGTTCTTCAATACTTAACAAGAACACTTTTATAAAAAAGTGTTCTTGTAAACTTCTTCATCCCACGCCACAACCAACGTATTTTTAAATTCAATTACAGGACGTTTAAAGAGCATGGGTTCTTTACATAACCACTCAAATTTGCCTTGATCATCAAGATTTAACTCTTTTAGACCTAAGTTTTTATATTTCGTTCCTTTGTTATTGAACAAAATATTGATGTCTGATTTTTTAATCCAAGAAGCAATTTTTTCTTGGGTTAGTGTCTCTTTTTTAAAATCAAAAAACTCTACATCGATGTTATTATCTTTAAAAAATTTCAATGCATTTCTGACACTTCCGCATGTTTTGATTCCGTATACTGTTATCATGGCTTACTCAATAATTTTAGGAACCACAAAAAAGCCCTCTTCACTTTGAGGGGCATGTTCTATGATATGATTGGACATTTCTAAATCTTGAACGGCAACATCTTCTCTTAGTGGTGTTCCCCCTTCAACAGTTGTAAACGTGGCTTCAATGTGGCTGACATCAATTTCATTCAGATTTTCAACAAAATTGATAATATCACCCAACTCTTGTTTTAAGCTCTCTTTTTTATTTTCATCAATCTCTAAACTTGACAACTTTGCCAGTTTTTCAATGGTTTTATCATCAACGGTCATTTTTTTCCTTCTATTTTTATGAATTTATTGTATCAAAAGTGAGGTTTACTCCTCTTTAACTGCTCTTTTGGCATAAAACTCTTTTTTAAATGCCACCCAGTTTTGATTCAATATCGCTTCTCTTGCTTGTTTCATCAAATCCAAATAGTAATAAATATTATGAATAGACGCCAGTCTAAAATAGGTGATTTCACCTGCTCTTAACAAATGATTTAAATAGGCTCTTGAAAAGTTTTGACACGTATAACATCCGCAACTTTCATCAATAGGTAAAGCATCTTCTTTGTAACACGCTTTTCGTATATTTAATCGTCCAAAAGAAGTAAAAAGTGTACCATTTCGGGCATTTCGTGTGGGCATAACACAATCAAACATATCCACACCCCGTTCAACGTTTTCGATTAAATCTTCAGGCGTTCCAACCCCCATAAGATAGCGAGGTTTATCTTTGGGCATAAATTGGGTTGTCCACGCTACGGTATCGTACATATCTTGATTGGCTTCACCCACACTTAAGCCCCCAATAGCAAACCCATCGTAATCACTTAACGCACAAAGTTGTTCGGCACTTTGTTGTCGAAACTCTTTATCAATGCCTCCTTGAATGATGGCAAAAATATTTTGATTGACCCCAATGCCTTTTGCTTGTTGTTCTTTATGATAGGTGATGGCTTCTTTTGCCCAAGCCGTGGTTCGCTCAATAGAGAGTTTAATCCGTTCTTTGGTATTGGGCAATGCCACTAAATCATCTAAAATCATCATGATATCACTGCCTAAATCGTATTGAGTATCCAATACACTTTGAGGCGTAAAGTAGTGACGACTCCCATCAATATGGGATTTAAACATGATACCCTTTTCATCGGGCTTGGAATTATCACTCAAAGAAAACGCTTGAAAACCTCCTGAATCCGTTAAAAAAGAGTGGGGAAATTTTGAAAAGCCATGAAGTCCACCAAATTTTTTAACCAGCTTGCTTCCGGGTCGTAAATACAAATGATACGTATTGCCCAAAATAATTTTTGCCCCTAAACTTAACATATCATTGGCATCAAGCGCTTTAACGGTTCCTTGCGTACCTACGGGCATAAATACAGGTGTTTGTATGGTACTGTGAGCTGTTTTAATCGTACAAGCTCGTGCATTTTGTTGTGTTGCATCAATGGTAAATTGCATTAAACTGTTTGTCCTTGTGTTATCTAAAACGCCATTGTACCAAAAACTATTTGTGTACTAATTGAGTTATGATGTTTTTTAGCTATAATATCGTCCATGAAAAAAATATTAATTATCTTAGATGGTATTGTTGCCAAAAAACTGTTGCACCGTATTGTTGAATCCAACACAGGTGAAAATTATTATGATGTGGTCTATATTAATGACCAAATTATGACGACAAAAAAACCATCCAATTTTACTTTTTACAAATTTGACCCCACCTCTTTTTCAAAACTTTCGATGATTTTGGATAAAGATGTTCATACCGTTGCCTTAATTGCATTAAACTCAAAAGACGATATGCTCAATGTTATTGAAAATATCAAACGAAAAAAAGCCAATATGCAAATCAATATTTTGGATTATTGGGGAATTGAGTTAAAAGACCCGTATGTTAATATTTATAAAGGGATTGATGTTTTAGCCAATGGTATGGTTGAACGACTGCCCAATATTCCCGTTGTTGCTCAAAATATTGGGTTACGACAAGGTGAAATTATGGAGATTCGAATTCCTTTTGGAAGTTCGTATGCCTATCGATACATTGGCTCTATTGAGCAAGTGGATTGGAAAATTTTTGGTTTGTATCGAAATGACCGACTTATCAGCGTTAAACCCTCACTGATTTTAAAGCCCAATGATGTCATTTTAATCATTGGGAAACCCAAAGTTTTAATGCAAGTGTATAATGCCATGTCCAAAAATGAAGGGCAATTTCCCATGCCATTTGGACACAATATCTATTTGTATTTGGATTTATATTCACAAAAAGAGTATGAAGTCATTAAAGCGGTCAAAGAGGCAAAGTTTTTAAATGAAAAACTCAAAAACCGCAAACTCATTGTAAAAGTAACTCGACCTTCCAATGTGGGTATTATGAATATGATTAAAGCTGAACTGGTTGGTTTTGATTCCATTATTTTGGAAATTGATTATCATAATATGGGATTTAAAGAGATTATTGCTAAAGATGTCAAACGCTTTGATGTGGGACTTTTTATGCTCTCGTATGAACTGTTTGCCAATAAGCTTGAAATCAAAGAAATCATCAATTTACGAATCCCCATTTTAAAAATGGGGCTTAAAAAAGTAGAGAAGATTCAAGAAACGGTAGTTGTCTTAGACGATAAAAAATCGTATGAACAAATTTCACCTATTGTGTTTGACATTTCAAGTCAATTAAAAACCAAAACCAAAATTTACAACCTTGACCCACTTGGCGTTGAGAACAAAACCGATATTTTAGACCATTTTGAAAATTTGGCAAAAATCTTTAATCAAAAGATTCAGCTCATCAGCGATGAAAAAAACCCCATTCGTGTTTTAAAAGAGCAAAGCGATATTTTACAAATTATGCCCTTGAAACAATCCATGTTTAAGAAACGATATTTTTATGAGTTTTTTTACACCAATTCCGATTTAATCGCTTTTGATTCAAATCGTTTTAACCAACTGCTCATTCCTGTAGTTGAAGAATAACAGCCCTATTTTAAAGGAAATCCATGAATTTTGAAGCCTATCCATTTGAAAAACTAAATGAATTGTTAAAAGATATTACTCCCAACAATCAATACCCATTGAGTTCATTAACCATTGGTGAACCTCAATTTGACACCCCATTGTTTATCCAACAAAGTTTGCAAAACAACAGCTCATTGTTGAATAAATACCCCAAAACTGCAGGTGAAGAGTACTTAAAAGAGTCAATGCTAAACTTTGTACAAACACGTTTTAATGTCACACTTAACGCTTCACAACTCATACCTACATTTGGCACACGAGAAGTTTTGTTTAACTTTCCTCAATTTTATTTGTTTGATAAACCCAATCCTACCATGGCGTTTACGAATCCTTTTTACCAAATTTATGAGGGAGCTGCTATTGCTTCAAGAGCCAATGTGATTCATATTAATTTAACTAAAGCCAACCATTTTCAAGCCCTGTTAAGCGATGAAGAACTTAAAAAATGTGATTTGGTTATATTAAACTATCCCAACAACCCCACCTCAGCTGTCATGGAACTTGAAGCCTTAACTTCATGGGTCAAAAAAGCCTTAGAGTTTGATTTTGTTTTAATCAACGATGAATGCTACAGTGAAATCTTTTTTGATGAAACCAAAAAACCTCACACTCTACTCGAAGCTTCCATTCAAGCGGGAAATCCTGATTTTAAAAATGTTTTGGTCTTAAACTCCATTTCAAAACGAAGCAGTGCCCCAGGATTGAGAAGTGGCTTTATTGCAGGTGATGAGAGCATTTTAAAAGAGTATTTAAACTATCGAACCTATGTGGGATGTGCTTCTCCTGTGCCGTTACAAAAAGCGAGTGCCGATGCGTGGAACGATGAAGAACACGTTAAGGCGTTTCGAAACACTTACAAAGAGAATTTTGAACTTGCCAAAGCAATTTTAGGCATAGAGATTCCTGATGCCACTTTTTACATTTGGCTTGAAGTGGAAGATGAACTTGAATTTACTCAAAAACTTTATCAAGAAAAAAACATCAAAGTTCTGCCGGGAAGTTTTTTAGGACGACATGGTCAAGGCAAAGGGTATGTACGTATTGCCTTAGTTGAAAATGCTACCAAAACCAAAGAAGTATTAACACGACTTAAGGAGTTTATCAATGGATAAAGCCGAACTGCACGAAGCCAGAACCAATCCAGAATTTCTAAACTATTTAGAACAAACAAGGTTAGATGCCATCCAAACTGAAAATATTTCAGCGTTGTATGAAGTGCTTGATTCCATGTTAATTTTGGATTTGGATGAAGAAAAAATCAATGCCATTTATGAAACCATTTTAAAAATTGCATTTGAAAAAATTGAAGCCATTGTCAACAGTGGAAAAAAATTACAACTTAAAAACGATGAGTTGCTTTATGTGCGTTCATTTTACGAACATGCCATTGAAAAATGGAGTTATAACGATTTTAACGGTGCCAAAGAGTTTCTGTTTTTACTCATACATATTATTGAAGATGAAAAACTCATCGATGCCTTTAAAGTTCATTTAATTGCGTGTTCCAAAGAGATTGATTTGGACAGTTTTTATGATAATTGTGTGGATACCCATGTTATGGATGTGGTTGAACAATACGGTTATTTTATCATCAACTTTACGTTTGATGTGAATACTTATATTCACGATAACCTCGCAACACTACAAAACGAATTTAACAACTTAAAACATTTATTGGACTGACATATGAAAATACACTTTATTGGTATAGGTGGCATTGGTTTATCCGCACTGGCACGAATTTTAAAACACGATGGACACACCGTAAGTGGTTCAGATATTAAAGAGACTCCCTTAACACAAGCACTAAAAAAAGAGGGAATTTGTGTTACGATACCTCATCATGAAAGTGCCATTACCCATCAAGATATTGTGATTTACTCTGCTGCTGTTAAGCAATGCAATGTCGAAATTATAGAAGCTGCCAAACACAACATTGAAACCCTTTCACGAAAAGAAGCTTTACGTATTGTTTTATCAGATAAAAAAAACTATTGTGTGGCGGGTGCGCACGGGAAAAGTACGACAACAGCGATTTTGGCTTCTATTTTACAAAGTTCTGCCCTCATTGGTGCCATTTCCAAAGAGTTTGATTCAAATTTCCGATACGTCAACAATCTTGTTGCGTTTGAAGCCGATGAGAGCGATGGAAGTTTTTTACTCTCAAACCCTTATTGTGCCATTGTAACCAATGCAGAACCTGAACATATGGAGTATTACCAACACGATTTAAAACGTTTTTATAATGCCTATGGGCAATTTTTACAGATGGCAAAAGTGCGTGTTATTAATGCTGAAGATGAATTTTTAGCTTCATTACATGATTTAGATGCCATTCGATTATACCCCTCAAAAGACATTAAAGAGATTGCCTTTACCCTTAAAAACGGTGAACCCTATACCTCATTTGAACTTAAAGATTTAGGTCATTTTGAAGTATGGGGCTTTGGGCATCACATCGCTTTAGATGCTTCATTGGCAATTTTAGCCGCACTTCACGAAATAGGTTTAGATGATATCAAAGCCAATTTAGCAAAATATAAAGGCATTAAAAAACGATTTGATATTGTACAAAAAACCAATGGCTTGGTTGTTATAGATGATTATGCCCATCATCCTACGGAAATTCGAGCGACCATTAAATCGGTCAGTTTATACAGCAATTTAAAAAATATGAATAAAACCGTGGTCATTTGGCAACCGCACAAATATTCCCGAACCATTGATAATTTAGCTGAATTTAAAGAGTGCTTCAAAGGGTGTGATGAATTAATTATATTACCTGTTTACAGTGCAGGAGAGAGTGAAATTGCCATTAATTTTCAACAAGAGTTTGAAAAATATAACCCCATTTTTGCTCAAAAAATCGTCTCAACAGCAGGAAAAATTGAAATCATTGATGCAAACAATTGTGTACTTAAAAGCTACACACATGGTTTAATTGTGGGTGTTGGAGCAGGAGATATTACGTATCAATTAAGACCTTAAGCGATTTTGTAATACCATATAACTGCAAACGATAATTTAGCGTTAAGGAAATACCTTGAGAATATTAGTTAAAGAGTTTATTAAAAAAGAGTCTTCTTCTGGAATCATTCTTATTTTTATCACTCTTTTGGCTCTTTTTTTACGTAATTCTCCTTTTTCTGTCTATTATGTCAATATTCTACAAGTACCCATTCAAGTCAGTATTGGTGAACTGTTAGAACTTAAAAAGCCCCTACTTTTGTGGATCAATGATGGACTTATGGCACTGTTCTTTTTGCTTATTGGTTTAGAGATTAAACGGGAGTTACTCGGTGGTCATCTCTCCTCTTTTTCAAAAATCGCGCTGCCTGGTTTAGCTGCCATTGGAGGGATGCTTTTTCCTGCACTGATTTTTATTGCGTTTAACTACGATGATGCTTTTGCTTTAAAAGGGTGGGCGATTCCTACTGCCACAGATATTGCTTTTGCTTTGGGTATTTTATCTCTTTTGGGCAACAAAGTTCCAGTGACCTTAAAGATATTTTTAATGGCATTGGCAATTATGGATGATATTGGTGCCATTTTAATTATCTCTATTTTTTATACCCACGATTTATCTTTTATTTCCATGTTTTTAGCCTTTTGCTGTTTTCTTGTATTACTTATCATGAACAAACTCAACATAGTGCGTATCACTGCATATATTATTGTAGGCATCCTGTTATGGATAAGTGTTTTAAAATCGGGGGTTCATGCCACACTTGCAGGTATTATTTTAGCCTTTACGATTCCGTTAAACATGAAAAGTGAAAGTGGAAAGCACATCTCACCTGCACGAATCTTACAACGCAATTTGAATTTTTGGGTAGCCTATTTTGTATTGCCCATTTTTGCATTTATGAATGCCGGTGTTGATTTAAGAACTATTTCCTTGCATGATTTAACCAACGATGTGGCATTGGGTATTACCTTAGGTCTGTTTTTAGGCAAACAAATAGGCGTCATGTTTTTTGTCTATTTAGCCGTCAAATTTAACCTAGCCCAACTGCCCAAATGTGCCACGTGGACACAAATGTATGGCGTGGCGGTTTTAACAGGTATTGGCTTTACCATGAGTTTGTTTATTGACTCTTTGGCCTACAATGATTCAGATGCTTTTATGCACACCGACCGATTGGCTATTTTAATGGGTTCTTTACTTTCAGGTGTGGTGGGATATCTCATCTTAAAATACGCAAAAAATAAAAAATTCTGTTCAGTTCCCATGTAAAACAGGGATAACTCTTCCTTGTTTAATTTCAATTTTACCCTCAAGTTCATATTCAAATACTTTGCTGCTATATTTTGAAACGGCTTCATCATACAAGGGATGTTGTTTGCAATACTCTAAAAAGTCATCGATAACAGACTCTTTTTTTTGTTTAGATACTAAAGCATCTATAAACTCATTAATATCATAAATTGCCTCAGCTAAATGATTTTTCAGCAACATATTGGTTCCTTCACTCTCTCCAATACGATGAGGAAAAACATAAACTTTTTTTCCCATATTTAAGGCAAATTCGACACTTCTTAGACTGCCACTGTTTTTATCTGCTTGAGTCACAATTAATATTTCGCTTAATGCAACGACCAATTCATTACGGGCAACAAAACTCCAAGGAGTGGCTTTAAAATTATGTTCAAACATACTCAACACCAAGCCATTTTCCTGAATATTACGTATCAACAAACGATTCGTAGCTGGGTAAATAATATCCAAACCCGTAGGACTGACCATAATGGTATTATCAGCTCCTGCAGAAGCATGGGCAATGGCATCAACGCCCAATGCTCCGCCACTGACAACACAGATTCCCGCTTTTGACAATCCATATGTCAATCACAAAAACAAATAGAACTATTTTTGTGCAATAGTGGCTAATTAATGTTTTCTATTCACAAACAAAAAGAGGAATATTTACAGTAATAAATAGAAATCAATTTAAATCTATATTAAAAAGGAGAAATAAAATACATGAAGAACATTTTAATTAAAAATCGAAAGCAACAAATTATTGGTTTTATTGACAAATTTGGAAATCAAGTTGATATTCCTGTGCTTTTTAACAAGAAAAATATTGTTATTGATGGCAATAAAGTTGGCAAAAGAAAATGGAAGTCACTTATGCTTGAGATTGAGAATCGGGATGATTTATTGGAGCCTAATTTTCATTATTCATCGTATGTAATGAAAGATGAATTCATTTGGAAAGTAGAAAGGTCAATATATACTAGGAGCATATTATGAATAAGGATGTATTAAAAATTATTATTTCAAATCGTTATATATTTTTATATGAGTGTTTATTAGATGATTACTTTCCAAATTGGGAAAAGCACATAGATAATGACGAACGATTTATTGTTAAATATCTCATTGAAAGATTTTATAATGAATATGATAGCTTTAGAAAAAAAGATTTGAAAATCATCGAAAGTGAATTTTTACTGGTTACAAAACAAATTATCAACAAATTATATAATAAGGTAGAAAATGATCTTATATTAAATCATTTTACTATTATTAATAAGTTATAATATAGTAACATTTAGAAATTATTCTTTGCGAAATGAGAAAAAATGAAAATTTCAGAAAAATCTATACTACTTATATTGCTGTATTTAAACAACAAGGAACCAATTAAAGGTAAGACTAAGTTCCAGAAAATAGTGTTTTTATATGAAGAAGAACAACATAAGCAATTACAGCTACATAAAAAACTAAGTCTAGATAATGGTAATTTATTTACTTTTCGAGCCCATTATTATGGTCCTTTCTCTGACAAATTAGTTAAAAGTATAGAAACTTTAATTTCGTTAAATTTCGTAGAGAAACAAATAGAAGAAAATAAATTTATATTTGATGACAAGTTAGGTGAGCAAATAACTTATCAACTATCCCCTATAGGCATTGACTATACAGAACAACATCTCTTAAATTATCTGGATCAATATGTATTAGAAAAACTTACTAGCTTTAAAAATATATATAATCATATGCAAACAAGAGAGTTAATAAGATATGTATATGTTACATATGAATATATGACTGAAAATTCTCGCATAAAAGATGAAATATTAAATGAGGCATAATTTGAGTGAACAAGAATTAGTACAAAAAGTAAAACCACTGTTATTAAAAAAATATGAAGTCTTTGAAGAAGTTAAAATTTTTACAAGATCAATTGATTTAATACTCAAAAAAAAAGACACTATTATTGCTGTTGAATTTAAATTACGTAATTGGAAAAAAGCATTTGAACAAATTATGGACTATCAATTAGTTACAGACTATTCTTATCTTTGTATTCCAAAAACTAAACTAAAAGAAGACACTTTGCTACTTCTCAAAGAAAGAGGAATAGGATTATTAACATATGATTTAGAAACAAATATTTTAGTTGAGGAGGTTAAACCCTCTTCATCTAAAGAAAAAGTTGATTTTTATAGAGACTATTTATTTCAAAAAGTCTTAAAACTTTAATTTAAGAGGTTTACATGAAACTAGAACATTTAATACGATTCGATACTGCGGAAGATAAAATATTTTTACAAGAATACCTTAATGATATAGATTTAATTGTATTTAATGCAAATATATTATGTCATCAATCAACAAATAAAGCAGATACATTGTATAGTAGTTTCCCTAATAAGAAATTTTTTATAGATCCTCGCTTATACAGTTTTCAATTAAACTTATCAAATATTAAAAATAAAGCTGGAAAAATCAAATCATCTTATATGAAATTAGCAATAGAATATGGATTAGATTATGTTATTGACAGTGATACTTCGCTTACCATAGAACAAGTACTTAAACATGGGTTAAATAAACTTTCGGAAGATATATTAGATTTCCAAAATAATTTTATTAATGAAAATTTAGATTCAGAAATGAAAGAAATGATATCTTTTTCTAAACAATTTCGTACTCCAGAAATTTTAATTGCACCAGCATTTTGTATATTAGATGAAAAAGATTTAAAATGGTTAGATATTAATAAAAAACTTCTCGATATCTCTTTAAAAGTAAAAGACAAATATAACAAGCCTTTATATGCCAATTTAATCATTAGTAAAGAAATTTTATCAAACAAAAAAGCAATTACTCAGATTTTAGATATATATTGTAAAGCTGACGGTATGGTTTTTTGGATTGATGATTTTAATGAAGTCAGTATTAATGAAAATATTATTGAAAATCTAATTTCACTACTTATTTATTATAAACAAAAAAATCAAACTAAAAAAATTTATTCCCTATATGGTGGTTATTTACATCAAATACTTTTTAATTTTGGATTAAATGGTGTTTGTCACAGTGTAGCATATGGTGAATCAAAAAAAATTAACCATGGAGGAGGAATACCTTTATCCAAATTTTACTTGCCAATGTTGTATAAAAGAATGCAACCAGAAAGTATGATTAGGCTAATTAGAGATATTCCAATAAAAACAAAAAAAGAATTTTATGAGTACATTTGCAATTGTCCAATATGCAAAAAGATTATTAACAATGATAATATTAAATTAACATTCTTTTCATATTTAGATGATTTAGAAGCCACTGATACAATTCGAAGAAATGCTAAATACAATTGTCGTTCTCACTACCTAGAAGTAAAAAAGAAAGAATTTACGTTAATTAATACTCGAACTTTTGAGGATTTAGTCAAAATACTTGAAGATACTTATAAAAATATTTCAATTAATCACTATATGGTTAAACCTGAATATATACATTTAGATCGATGGATAAAAGTTTTAAAATCATATATTTAAGATACTTAAGATATGAAAGCTATAAGAAAAATAAAAAAAAGCCATATATCAGTAACTGGTTACTTTTCAAGCTATAAAAATAAAAGACAAATTAATTTTGAATCAAAATTAGAACATGATTTTTATTTGCTTCTCGAATTTGATAGAAATGTTCAAAGTTATCATGAGCAACCTTTTCTTGTATATTATAAATATCAAGGATTAACAAGAAGGTATCCTACTGATACATTAATAACTTATATTGATGGTTCTCAAAAAGTATTTGAAGTAAAACCTTTATCAAAAATCAAAAATAGTATAGAACTCCAAGAAAAACTCAAATTACAAAGACAAAAAATAAAAGAAGAAAAAAACTTGAACTTTTTTATTTTTACAGATAATGATATTAATACAGTTTATATAAATAATATCAAAGCCATTTATAATTGTGCCTTTTTAAAAGAAAACCAAGAGATACAATACAAAATAAAAAAAGAATTATTAAATTTAAACACTTCAATTGCTATAAAAGATTTATTAGATAGCCTAACCATTAATCAAACCGAAAGACTGAGATTTATCCCTTATCTATGGAATTTAGTATTTAAAAATTTTGAATGTATTGATTTAACTAAAAAAGTTACAATGGCTTCAATGATTGACCCAAAGGAAATACGATGGGAAGACTAAAAATCAAAAAGAATCAAAAAGTTTTTTATAAGAATGAAGAATACATTGTTATTAAAGCCATTAATTACTACACAGTACTTATTCAATCAGCAGATAATCAAAACAATCAACTCGAAGTACTTGTTGAACAATTATCTTCTCAACCAAATAAAAATAAAGTAATCCTTGATAACTTCAGCGATGAAGAGTGGAATATTGCAGAACAAAGATATGAAATTATTAAAGATTTACTTTTTACTAGTAGAACAAAGCAAGAAGTAATTACCTTAGCAAAAAAACATAATATCGCTTACACCACCATCTATCGTTGGATTAAACAATATGAAGAGACTGAACAAAAAAGTTCATTGGTACCAAAAACAAAAAAAAGAGGTAAGTCTGGTTCACGATTAGATCCTAATATTGAAGCTATTATTTTAGATACGATAGAAGAACTCTATTTAAATAAACAACGATACAGTTTTAGTAAAATTTTTAGAAAGATTAAACAACGCTGCCAAACAGAACAATATGAAGTTCCCCATGAAAATACGGTAAGAAATAGAATCAAAAAAATAGACCCAAAATTAGCTTTAAAGGCACGACATAGTCCACGCAAAGCAAATAGAGACTTTGATAACTTTGATGGAACTTTTCCTGATGGTGTTTGTCCTATGGATGTTATTCAAATTGACCATACGCCATTAGATATTATTTTGGTAGATGAAAAAAACAGAAACCCAATTGGACGACCAACTTTAACTCTAGCCATCGACGTATATTCAAGAATGGTTGCAGGATTTTATATCTCATTACATTCAACTGGTTATTTTAGTGTGAATCAATGTCTATATAATACTTTCTTACCTAAAGAAGAATTTGTGAAAGCACATAATATTAAGGGAGAATGGAATATTTATGGAATTCCTAGAATTATTCATGTAGACAATGGGGGAGAATTAGTCGGTGCAGATATGGAAAGAGTATGTTCTGAATTAAATATTACTTTGGTAAAAAGACCTGTGGGAGAACCCCAATTTGGAGCACATATTGAGCGTTTTTTCTCAACTTTAAAAACAGAAATTCATAATTTACCAGGAACAACAAAATCAAATATACGACAAAGAGATGGATATAACTCTGAAAAGAAAGCCGCTTTTTCTATAAAAGATTTAACACGTTGGTTGATTCAATATTTTATTAATGCTTATCACAATAAAATACATTTAGGTATGAATAATACTCCTGTTAAACAATATGAAATAGGAATATTTGGTGATGATGAAAATATTGGTATAGGACAGTTGCCTGATATGCTTGAAGATAAAGATAGTATTAGAATTACACTTTTACCCACTTTTTATAGAACTTTGCAGAAAGATGGAATTACCCTTGATGGAATCACCTATTATGGTGATGTTTTAAGGCATTGGATTAATAGAAAGGATAATGATAAAAAAAGACCAAAGTTTAAAGTTAAAAGAGACCCTTTAAACATTAAAATACTTTATTTTTTTGACCCAGAGCTTGAAGAATATTTTGAAATTTATTATAGAAAGATTGAAGCTCCAGAAATGACCTTATGGGATTTAAATGCAGCAAAAAGGTATCTCAAAGAGAAAAATATTACAAATTATAATGAAGAAGCTATATTTGAAGCTTATGATATTTTAGAACAAATTGAAGATGAAGCTGTATCAAACACAAGAAAAGCAAAATTACGTAAATCTAAATCTATCAAGATGAAAGACATTAAAGAGAGTACAAAACAAAACATACAATCTTCTCAAAATATAGATAAAAACATTGACGAATTATTTTCAAATATTCAAACATTTAATATTCATGATAAATTAAATAAGGATTAAATTTGGATAATGTGGTATTAACAACTGAAACACAAAATATTCTTTCAAAATCCGATGAGGAAAGATTAACCTACATTACAAAAGAGTGTTGGATTGACTATCCTTTAGCTTCAGATATTTTACAAAAAATGGAAGATTTAATCCAATATGAAAAAGGAAAACTACGTGTTACAAGTATCCTATTAGTAGGTTCAAGTAACAATGGTAAAACTTCATTACTTGAAAGATTTATGTCTTTACATAAAAACTATGACTTAAACTTATGTTCTTTAACCGAACAAGAAAATTTTTATACAGAATACCATACCACAGGAATGCCAATTGTTTATATTTTAGCTCCAACAGAAGTAACTGAATCAAGACTCTATTCAGAAATATTAAGCACACTTAATGTCGAATATAGAGAAAGAGATACTGTTGCAGCCAAAAAGAAATTAGTTGAATTTTATTTTAAACAACTTAATGTTGAAACATTAATTATTGATGAAATCCATAATATTCTAGGTGGTTCAGCTCTTAAAAGAAATTCAATGATGGATACAATTAAAAATTTAAGTAATAGCTTAAAAATCCCTATTATTCTATCAGGTATAAAAGATGCACTTAGAGCTATAAGTACCAATAATCAAATAAGCAGTAGATTTAGACCAGTATATTTAACAAAATGGAAAATGGATAAAGATTTTATTAATTTATTAGCCACCATATTAAGTATATTGCCATTAAAAAAACAATCCAACATTCTTAATAAAAATAGTGCTGAAATTATTCTTGAAATTTCTGAAGGGTATATTGGTGAAATCATAAATTTATTAAAAGCTGCTGCCATTTATGCAATTCGAACAGGAAGCGAACGAATTACAATTGATGAAATTAAAAATTGTGATTTCAACAGTCTATATAATGTACATAAAAACACTAACTTAAAAAACATATGATAAGGGGTATTAAAAATCCATTGATTGAGAAATCAAAATTTTTAATTACACCTGAGCCATTTGAAAATGAAATCTTTTCATCATGGTTTGCACGATGTGCATATGCTCACCACACTTATCCTAAAACTTTTTGGCATCTGCATTTCCCTTTAAAAAAATTTACATATAATCTCACTCCTAATATTGATGCCTCTATCTTAGAAGATGTGCTTGAAGTGCTATCTGAAAAAACATCATTTCCTGTAAAAAAATTGAAAAATATGACAATGCCTTCGTATGATGGGTATTTACAAGAAGAGATAATTAGAAATGGAAGTAACAAATTCTTAACTCAATATAGATTCTGCCCAAAATGTTGGGAAGAAGAAAAAATCCCCTATCTTAAAAAAGAACATAGAATTGTATTTTATACTTTTTGTAAAAAGCATAAATGTTATTTGCATGATAAATGCCCAAAATGTAATACTCCAATAAACCCCTATAAAATGTATAATAATGAATTAAAATATAACTTTTGTACTAAATGCGGATTTGAACTTTGCAAAACTGATGTCCAATATATTGAAAAAAACATTTTATTTGAATCAAATACTCAACTTTTAGAAATATTAGAAAAAGGATATATAAATCTTGGGAAATTCATTATTTATTCTTTTTCATTTTTTGATATATTAGCTCATATCTCAAAATTAATATTATTACATAAAAAAATAATCATCAAAAATTCAGAAAATATCTTTTTAAAGAATTTTAATTCAAATACTTTTTCAAAAACTAATAATTCATTCGCTCGAATATCAATTTATGAGCAATATCTTTTATTTGGAATTATCATAAATTTATTTGAATCTTTTCCTAAAGACCTTAAAAAGTATATGCTTCACAATAAATTATCTTATTTTGATATGGTTCAAGACATAAAAGAAGTTCCATATTGGTATGAAACTACTATAAATGACATTTCTCCAAAGATTATTTACTGTGCAAGAATGATTACCGATAAAGAAATTGTTAATGCGATATCCTATTTAGAAAAAAGAAAACTTATTGTTAATCAAGCAAACTTAACGAATCTATTAAACTGTAATTTTTTTAGTTCTTATAATCATTTAAAACATTTTTTAAAAAAATTGCAACAATAAAAATATTTAATTTTAGTTTCTTATTTATTATGAATTAATTCATACACTTTTGTAATACTTCAAGGGAAAATAATCAAAATCTTAGGCATATTTCATTAAAATTAATACATGATAATAAAGAATTATG
>ERZ794982.37-NODE-37-length-121425-cov-12.151668_pt1 | contig 121425 bp, 119 predicted proteins | sample MGYA00433071_ERZ794982 | MGnify/ENA primary metagenome ERZ794982 (study PRJEB30140, sample SAMN00862574) | bioreactor metagenome | study: EMG produced TPA metagenomics assembly of the Bioreactor inoculated with sediment Metagenome (bioreactor metagenome)...
AACCTTCGGCCACCTCCTTAAAAGGGAGATGCTCTACCAGCTGAGCTAACGGGTCGTCTTTCTTAAAATGGAGTGGAATTATATAAAAAAATTTTTTATTTGTCAAGGGTTTTTTGAAAAAATTCTAAAAAAATTTTAAAACTTGTTTTTGCAGCTTGTATTTGAACCTCTTTTCGGTTACCATTGAAGTTATAAACATCAACTATTTTATCACCATTTTTAGATCCTACCCCTATTACAACTGTACCTACAGGTTTATTTTTTGTAGCACCAGTTGGTCCAGCTATTCCACTTGTAGCAAGGGAATAATCAGCATCAAACATCTTTATTGATCCAGTAAGCATATCTTCAACAACTTGCGTACTAACCGCACCATAGTTTTCTAAATTTTCTTTTTTTACATTTATTTTTTTATTTTTTATTTCATTTGAATAAGATACTATTGATCCATTGAATATATCAGATGAACCTGAAAGTTCTGTTATCATTGAAGCAATTAATCCACCCGTACAACTTTCTGCGCAAGTAATTGTTTTTTTATTTTCTCTTAATAGTTGTTGTAACTCTTGCATTGTTTTTTCATTAAAAATATTGTCAAACATTTTTTTCCTTTTATCTATACTAAAATATAACATATTAGTATATTTTAAATGAAAAGTTAATAAGTATAATAAAGAATATATATAGTATGAAAATCATACTATATATAATGTAGTTTATTCATCTTCTGTTAAATCTGCTAAAAACTCTTTTTCATTAAACTCTAAATTTAAATATTCAGTAATTGTATGAATGTCTCTTTTTGCATTTCCTAAACAAGATGTAGCACCTGGACTTGGAGTCATATTAAATATAATTCCTTTACCTGTATTAATTGAAGCTTCACCAAGCATTAATCTTTGTTGCTCTTTATTAAGAACTTGAGGTCGAATCCCTCCAAAGCCTTTTGCGTATTCTATATCTTTTTCTTGTAATGATGGAACAATCTTTTTCGCATCTTTTACAAAAAGTTTTTTATTTAATCCTGGAACTTCAAATAAGAAGTTTCTTAATACATAATTTCTTATTTCACTATCTTTTAATAAGTCCCAAAATATTTTAATAATATTTCCATCTAAGTTTAAAGTTTTAAAGAAGTCTAAGTAAGTACCTGGTTTATATCTTTCTAATTTTGGAAGCATAAGTGCAGTTGGACCAAATCTTGTTTTTCCATCTGCTAAAATATCTGGATCACCATGAAGTGCGGCAAATGGAAGTTTATCATTTTGTACCATATATACTTTACCATTTAGGAATTCTTCATTAGTCATATAAAAACTTCCTGCCATTGGTAGACAACCCATATGTTTTCCATAACCCATTTTGTGTGCTAGATATAATGAGTGTGCACCAGCATTTACCACAACAAAATCAGCAGTAAAAACAGTTCCTGATTTTGTTGTAATTTTATACAATTCTCCAAGTTGCTCTATTTCATCTACTTCTGAATTATAAAATATATCTGTTCTAACATCTTCACATGCTTGAGCTGCTTTTGCAAGCTCTTTTGTCATTTGTCCATATTCAACAGTTGTATATTCATCTTTTGCACCCATGGCTAAAATTGGCTCAGGTCTTTCTTGACCATTTTCTAAGTAGACTAATTTTGGCTCAAGTTTTTTCAAGTCTTCTTTGTCCCAAAGCTCTAAATAAGGGAAAACTGTCTTGAACTCTTCATATCTATTTTTTATAAATTCTACTTCTTTTTCTCCAACACCTAAAGCCATTTTTTGATGTTTGAACATAATTTTATCTTGCAAATTATATTGAAGACAAAACTTTTCAATCATTTTTGCAGTTCTTTTTGTGATTTTTGCTTTTTCTAATGTATAATTTGTTTCTATGTCACCCACATGAATTGTTTGTGAATTACTTGTTCCTTTTGTGTTTAAAGTAGCTAAATCTTCGTATTTTTCTAACATACAAACACTTTTTGTATTTGTATATTTGGCTAACTCATAAAATAAAGCTGCACCAGAAATACCTCCACCGACAATAACTACTTCATAATGTTTCTCGTTCATATTAATAATCCCCATCAAGTTTTAAAATATAAAAGATACTATCATATTTAAATTATTTTTGGTATAAAAATAAAAAAAACTGTACATAATTAATATAATATATCCTCTTTCGTAACATTATAACAGAAATATTTGTATATGTAATGTACAATAATTGTACAATTCTATTTTTAATGGTTACTTCTATGGTAAGTAAACAAAAAAAATACATTTTAGCTAAATAATAAAATTTTAATTAAAAAAATAACTATTATTTAATATTTATCAAGATTTAAAATATTGCCAATTAAATCTAATTTTACTAAATCTTAGATATAATCTACACTTTAAATAAATAAGAACAAATACTTAAATATATTGAAGGTAGTACAGATATGGATTATAAAGATAGTTTATTGCTTCCAAAAACAAAGTTTCCAATGAGAGGGAGTTTACCCCAAAATGAGCCTAAAAAATATAAGGCTTGGGATGAGAAAAAAGTTTATGACAGAATGAAAAAAAACAGAGAAGGTAAACCTAGTTTTACTCTTCATGACGGTCCTCCGTATGCAAATGGACATATTCATATTGGTCATGCATTAAATAAAGTATTAAAAGATATTATTGTTAAGTATCATTATTTTAATGGTAAATCAGTTAGATATGTTCCAGGTTGGGATTGTCATGGTTTACCAATTGAGCAAAAAGTAGAAGAAAAAATAGGTAATACAAAGAAAAAAGAGTTACCAAAATCAAAAATTAGAGAGCTTTGCAGAGAACATGCTTCAAGATTTGTAGATATTCAAAGAGATGAATTTAAAAAACTTGGTGTTCTTGGGGATTGGGATAATCCTTATTTGACAATGGATTTTAAATTTGAAGCTAATATTTATAGAGAACTTTGTGCAATTGCAAAACAAGGTTTATTAGTGCAAAGAAGTAAGCCAGTTTATTGGTCATGGGCAGCACAAACTGCACTAGCTGAAGCAGAAGTTGAGTATGAAGATAAAACTTCACCATCAATTTATGTTGCATTTAAACATGAAACACTTGATGCAAGTTTAGTTATATGGACTACAACACCTTGGACAATTCCTTCAAATACAGGAATTGCACTAAATGGTGAAGAAGAGTATGTAATAACAAGTGATAAGTTTATTGTTGCAAAAAAACTTTATAACTCTTTAATAGAAAATGAAATAATAAAAGGTGAGATTGTAAAAGATGTTTGTCCAAAAGAGCTTGAAAATACAAATGCAATCAATCCATTAAATGGAAGAACTTCAAAAGTTATTTTAGCAGATCATGTTGAAATGGATGCTGGTACAGGTGCAGTTCATACAGCTCCTGGGCATGGTGAAGATGACTATAAAGTTGGATTAAAATATGGTCTTGAAGTATTAATGCCAGTTGATGCATATGGTAAATATGATGAAACAATTGTAAGAGAAAAACTTTTTAAAGATACTGATAAATATCTTGGTGTACATGTATTTAAAGCAAATGAGTTAATCTTAGAAGAATTAGGTGACTCGTTATTAAGTAGAATTGACATAAGACACTCATATCCACATTGTTGGAGAACGCATAAACCAATTATCTTTAGAGCAACAAAACAGTGGTTTATTTCAATTGATGATGAGTATGGAAAAGAAAATAAAACTTTAAGAGAAAATGCACTTAAAGTAGTTGAAGATCTTACATTCTATCCAGAGTGGGGAAGAAATAGATTAAAATCTATGATAGAAGGAAGACCTGATTGGTGTATTTCAAGACAAAGAGATTGGGGTGTGCCAATTGCATTTTTTAGAAATAAAAAAACTGATGAGATTATCTTTGATGAAAAAGTATTAAATTATACTGCGATGATTTTTGAACAAAAAGGTTGTGATGCTTGGTATGATTTATCAATTGAAGAGTTATTATATCCAGGTAGTGGTTTAAATGCAGATGATTTAGAAAAAACTATGGATATTTTAGATGTTTGGTTTGATTCAGGTTCTACTCAAAATGCAGTATTAAGAAGTAGAAATTATGATGCAGGAACATTCCCAGCTGATATGTATTTAGAAGGAAGTGATCAACATAGAGGTTGGTTCCAATCTTCACTTTTAACTACTTTAGCATCAAATGAAGTTGCTCCTTATAAATCTATTTTGACACATGGTTTCACTGTTGATGAAAAAGGTGAAAAAATGTCTAAGTCAAAAGGAAATGTTGTTGCTCCTGATAAGGTTATGAAACAATATGGAAGTGAAATCTTGAGAATGTGGGTTGCAATGAGTGATTATCAAAGTGATTTGAAAATCTCTGATAATATCTTAAAGCAAAATGCAGAGATGTACAGAAAAATAAGAAATACTTCAAGATTTTTACTTGCTAATATTGATGATTTAGATGAAATAGTATCTCTTGATAAAATGACTGAACTTGATAAGTGGATTTTAGCAAAAGCTAAAAAAGTATTTACAGAAATTGAAGATTCATTTGCTATTTATGAGTTTTCAAAAGGATTAAATAAGTTAAATAACTTTTTAGTAGTAGATTTATCTGGTATTTATTTAGATGTTTGTAAAGATAGATTATATTGTGATGATAAAGATGATATTCATAGAAGAAGTTCACAAAGTGCAATGGCTTTAATTACTAAAAAACTTATTACTACATTATCTTGTATTTTAACATATACAATGGATGAATTATTAGAGTATGCACCAGAATTCATAAAAGGTGACGCACAAGATATTTTTGATTTAGAAGATGAAAAATTACCTGAAATTGAAAGTAATCTTAATGAAGAATTTTTGTTAAAAGCTAAAGAAAAATTTTCAGAAGCTATTGATACACTTAAAAAAGAAAAAATAATTAAATCTACGTTAGAATTAGCAATAGTTACAAACTCTAAAGATATTTTGGCTTTACCAACTATTGAAGCAGAAGATTTATTTTTAGTAAGTTGTGTTACTCAAAATTTAGATAGTGAAGTATTAGTATCTTTTGAAATTGATTCATGCAAATTTGATGTTTGTAAAGTAAGTGATGAAAAATGTCCAAGATGTTGGAAATTTAAATCAGAGAGTGAAGATACTTTATGTAAAAGATGTGAAAGTGTATTAGCTTAATGTTAGAAGAGCCAGTAACACTATCTTTTGTATTTAAAACAGTAGGGGTAATTCTTGTAATTATTGCTATTGCTGTATTTTTAGTAAATAAAAAAAAGAAGAGGTAAACTTAATATGATGCCATTTTCAGATGAAGATTTGAAACTTCCAGTTAGTACAATTATTGAAAACAAAGTAGTTCCTATGTTAGCACAAGATGGAGGAGCTATATCATTAATTGATATTAAAAATGGAAAAGTATTTGTGCAACTACAAGGTGCATGTGTTGGATGTAGTGCAAGTGGTAGTACTTTAAAATATGTTGTTGAAAAAGAATTAAAAGCAGCAATACATCCAGAACTAGAGATTATAAACGTACCACAAGGTATGGAAAATAGTTTAGAGGAACTTTAATGATAAATGAGAAAAGATTATTAAATGAAGCAAATTCATATTTTTTGAATAAAGAGTATGATAAAGCTCTTTTTTTATATTCTCAACTTTCATCTTTATTCTCTACAAAAAAAGAGTATAAAGTATATGCTATTTTTTGTGATATTGCTAGTGAAGATGAGCAAAAAGCATTAACTTTATATGACTATTTTTCTGCTGCATCTTTAGAAGATATGGAAGCTGCAATCTCTTATGTAGAAGAGGTTGTAAATGCTTATGATGGTGATATTGATAAAATGATGGAAATGTTAAAAGATATCACTGAAACAGGTGTTGATTCCCTTGATGCAATAAAATATGATGATTTTAAAAAATTAGTAGATTCTAGGGGATCTTTTAGAGTGGCTTTTGAAGATATAATGTTTTCTACAAAAGTAGCAATAGAATCAAAAGAAGATTTTTTTGATTTTGTTTCAAAATTAATTGACAATGGATTTAATACTACTGCTTATAGCTATTTGGATGGTTTTAATGAGTATTTTACTTATGATAAAGAGATTGAAGAGCTATATAAAAAATTAGAAGAGAAAAAAATTGCTAATAACCATAAATAATAAGAAATTTACAGATAATTCAAAAGAAGCAAATAGTGAAGTTGCTTTTGTTTATTCATCACAAAATGAGAAGTTTTGTGATGATGCAAAAGCAAATAATTGTGTTGATTTAATTCCTTCAAGAAAGTTAAAAGATTATGTTGATTTTTCTTCAATAAAAATTATTGGAATAACAGGAACAAATGGAAAAACAACAACTGCTGCTGCAATTTACTCAATACTTTTAGACTTAGGATATAAAGTTGCACTTCAAGGTACAAGAGGTTTTTTTATAAATGATGAAAAAGTCGAAGATTATACTTTAACTACTCCTGTACAACTTGCAAACTTTGCACACATACAAAAAGCAATAGATAATAAATGTGATTTCTTTGTAACAGAAGTAAGTTCCCATGCAATCGAACAAAAAAGGATTGAGGGCATTGAGTTTGAATTAAAAGTTCATACAAATATAACAAGAGATCATTTGGATTATCATAAAACAATAGAAGAATACATAAATGTAAAAAATTCATTTTTCAATGATGATAGTAAAAAACTTATTAATAAAGATGACAAAGTTGTTAAGTTTAATACTAAAAATGCATATACATACTCTTTAGAAAATCCTTCAACTTATAAAGTTACAGCATATTCTTTTAAAAATGGAATGCATGTAATGTTTTCAAATATTGAAAAAATGAACGCTTTCTCATCATCTATGATGGGTATTTTTAATATTTATAATCTAATGGCAGCAATTGCAAGTGTTCATTTAACTACAAACAAAACATTAGATGAGATTTGTGAAGCTGTTGAGAATTTTGCGGGAGTTAGTGGAAGAATGGAGATTGTAAGTGTTGATCCTCTTATTATAATTGATTTTGCCCATACTCCTGATGGTATGAAAGAAGTTTATGAAAGTTTTAATCATAAAGATATTATAACAGTATTTGGTGCAGGTGGAGATAGAGATAAAGAGAAAAGACCTCTTATGGGAAAACTTGCAGCAAATTTTGCAAAACATATAATTGTAACATCAGATAATCCAAGATTTGAAGATCCAGATTTAATTATTGAAGATATTTGTAAAGCAATACCTAATAAAGATAATTTGACTATTGAAGTAAATAGAAAAGAAGCTATTAAAAAAGGTATTGATTTAGCAAAACAGAACAAAAATTCTGTTTTATTAATACTTGGAAAAGGGGATGAGCCTTATCAAATAATTTATGATAAGAAGCTTCCTTTAGTAGATAAAGATGAAGTACTTAAGCATATTTAATAATATGCTCTAAGTACTATACCTTTATTATTTTCTTTAGATTTTATATAATAATTCACAGGAGTTATTACTATATTTTTATCTTTTATTAATTCTTTAACTAACCATGAAGCTTCAACTACTCTGTCTCTTGCAATACCTCTTACAATATATTTTTGAATTTTTTCATCTTTTGATAGTTTTGATGCTTCTTTAATATCATCTTTTGAAATAACGCCAATTACTTCTAGTCGTATAGCTTTTTTATTTTTTGCTAAAAATATTGATAAGCTTTCTTTACAAGTTTTTGTTGGCATATATTCAAAAGTTTTGTAGTTATAGCATTTTGCAAGATTAAACTTTTTTGTATTAAAGAACTCTTTGAAATTTTCATTTGATAAAGGCACTTTTTTTTCAACTATCACTTCTTTTGTAATAATTTTTTCTTTGATAATTGGCTTGTTAATATCTTTTTGAATATCTTTTATTTCTTTAGTGCTATTTACATTTTTTGTAACTTCTTTTTGTGGTTTTTTATTAGTATCTTCTTTAGCAATTTGACTATTATCATTAGTACTTAATAAATAAGCACTTAGGCTGATAATTATTAATGTAAAAATAGTAATTAATATATAAAAAATTCTTTTTTGTTTTTGTTTTTCTTGTTGGTTTAATTGGTCTTGTTTTAATTTTTCTTCCATAAGTTTTTCTTGAATATTCTCTTTTGACATGCTTTTTTCTAAGGCTTTTTTTAACTCTTCACTTTTACTTTCTAGCATACTTTAACCCCTTATTCTTTATTTCTTAAGTATATTAACAAAATTAATATAATGGTAGCTATAAACAAAGGATAAAAATAGTAATACTCTTTTAATACAACTTTATTCTTTTTGAGTTTACTTTTTTCTAGCTCATTGATTTGTTTATAAACATTTTGTAAATCTTCTTTACTATTTGCATTGAAGTATTTACCATTAGTCTCTTTTGCAATTTTATTTAAAACATATCTATTTTGACTTTGAATTGCAATAGTATAAACTTTTATATTATATTTTTTAAGAAGTTTTAATGCTATATTAAAAGGTATTTGACTTGAAGTGTCTTCTCCATCACTAAGTAAAATGATGACTTTACTTAGTGCTTTTGAATTTTTCAATATCTTTACACTACTTGCTAAAGAATCAATTAGTGCTGTTCTTGGACCAACTATTCCTATATCTAAATAGTTCAAAATCTCCTTTTGTGCGTTCTTGTCAAAACTTAAAGTTGAAGCAATAAGCGCGCTATTACCAAATACAACAAGAGCTATATTATCATTTGTTCTTTTATCAATAAAATCACTTGCAAGTTCTTTTACAACATCAAATCTATTTTGTTGCAAATCAAATTTATTAAAACCTCTTTGTTTCATTGAATCACTTGTATCAAGATTTAATACAATATCAATTCCATCACTATTAATGAATTGGGCATTTTTAATTTTAATAGGGGAAGCCAAGGCGGTTATGGCAAGAATTACTGTCAAATATTTTAATAAATTTATTAATATACTACTTTTTTTAGTACTTTCATTAAGTAAATTAAGATGTGGCATAAAATAACTTGACTCTTTTGCTTTACAATATATAAAACATAATATAAATGGTATTAAAAGTAAAAATAAATAAGGGTATTCAAAACTAAAACTATACATCTATTGCATCCACAAATCTTTTATATTCATTAATAATATCTTTATCAAATTTAGCTACATCTTTTTTGTATTTATATTTCTCTAACTTTTCTTCTAATTGGAAGAATAATCTTTTGGATCTATTATCAGTGGATGCAACTCTTCCATATTTTGTAATTTTATAAGCTGCATCTTTTGTATTATTTAAATCTAGTTTCTCTAATATTTCATATGCTATTTGTTCATCGCTTTTTTTTCTTTTATAAAATATTCTAATTATTTGTAAAAATAAAATTACTAAAATTAAAATAATAACAACAATTAAAAAAATATATATAAAATAAGAGTAGTCTAAAATAGAGACTAAGCCTTTTATGTCATTTATTTTTAATTCATTCATTATTTCATTAACCTTGCAAGTTTAGAAATGGGATTTTCATCTGTATATATTTTTGTAAAGTTTGCATTGCACTTTCTTAAATGCTCATATAAAATATGATCGTTTTTTTTAATTTGTTCTTTATAATCTTTAAGAGCTTGAGCATTTACAACTCCATTGTACTCAAAGCCATTTTCTAAATCTTTTAAATTTATATTTCCCAAAGTTGTTAAATTCTCTTCAAATCTATCCCTTACTATTATTACTACAATTTCATGTTTTTTACTTAATAGTTTTAAATCTAAATTTTCCACATTAAAAAAGTCACCTATTAAAAATATAAGAGAACTCCTTTTTATATGAGAAAAAATAGAGTTTGTTATATTTTTATAATTTAGCTTTTTATTTACACTTTTGTATTCAAAAATATTTTCAGTCATTTTATTTACACTAAAAGTTCTTTTACTTTTTTTAGTACAAAAAGTTAGAGTTTCATTTGCAATATATGAACTAAAGGCATCACCTTGTTTTATTGCACTAAAAGCTAAAATAGAGCAAATCTCACATATTAATTCTTGTTTGAATTTATCCGTACCAAAATGTACACTTCCATTTAATAAGGCAACTAAGTTTATATTTAACTCTTTTTGTGCATGGAAAACTTTTACATATGGCTTTTGAAGTTTTGCACTAATAACCCAATCAATATTTTTTACGTCTTCTCCATATTCATACTCTTTAAGTTCTAAAAAATCGTAGCCTTCACCCTTTAGCTTTGAGCTATTATTTCCAACAACTTCACTAAAAACCTCTTTTTTGCTTTTTATTAAAATCTTTTTTATTTTTGGATTCATTATGGAATATTTATTTTCTCTACTATTTTATCAATTACATCATCAACATTTATATCTTGTGCTTGAGCCTCATAACTTAAAATAATTCTATGCCTTAAAATATTTTTTACAAGCAATGCAATATCAATAGGGCTTACATAGTCATTTCCTCTTAAATATGCTTGAGCTTTAACTGCTTTAAACATATCAATAGTTGCTCTTGGACTTGCTCCAAACTCTATTTGCTCACTTAATTCTTCTAATCCATAACTTTTTGGATCTCTTGTTGCACAAATAATATCAACTATATACTCTTCTAATTCTTTATCAATATGGACATCTAATATTTCATCTTTTAGTTTAAATAATTCTTCTTTCGTTATGATTTTTTCAAGATTAATTTTTTCATTACTAGAAGCCATTTTAGCTATTTCATACTCTTGTTCTTTTGTATTATATGAAACAACAATTTTAAACATAAACCTGTCTAATTGTGCTTCTGGAAGAGTGTAAGCTCCTTCTTGTTCAATTGGGTTTTGTGTTGCAAGAACTAAAAATGGTTTATCTATTTTAAAACTATTTTCTGCAATTGTTACTTGTCTTTCTTGCATAACTTCAAGTAGGGCTGATTGAACTTTAGCAGGAGCTCTGTTTATTTCATCTGCTAATAATAAATTCGTAAAAATAGGTCCTTTTTTTATTTTAAATTCACCTGTTTTCATATCATAAATTTGTGCACCAATAATATCACTTGGCAATAAATCAGGTGTAAATTGAACTCTTTTAAAATCTACATTTATTACCTTAGCTAAGGAATTTACAGTTGTGGTTTTTGCAAGTCCTGGAACACCCTCAAGCAGAATATGCCCGTTTGTCAATAATCCAATTAGTAAAGCATCAATCATCTCTTCTTGACCAACTATTTTTTTAGCCAATTCATTTTTTATTTGCATAATGGTTTTAAAACTATTCATATATTTTATATAACCTTTTTTGTTTAATTTTATCAAAATAGTAATAAATAGAGTTTAAATTTTAATAAATATTTCAATTATAATCTATGTTTATTTTGTTAAAATAATTTTATGAAAAAAACTTTTTTAATTTTTATAGTAATATTTTTTTTAATTGGATGTAGCAGTTCTGATATTTATAACTTAACTCGTGCTGCTATAAGTCAAGATCCTACAACTGCTTTAAAATCTATTGCAAAGTCAAAAAGTATAAATTATGCTACTAATCCTAAAAGCTTAGAACAAGATATAAAATCTTTAGATAAAAACTTTAGAAAAATATTAATGGCTTTTACTAAAGCAATAACTGAAAATTGGGGTGAAAATAATGTAAAATTGCCCAAAAAGAAAGAGTATGTTAAGTATATGCAAAACTATAAAAGTAGAGCTTTAATAGATTTTGATAATGCATATGTTTTAGTTGAAACACTTGATACAAATAATACAAAGAAGAGTTTGCAAAAAGCAATTGTTACAACTTTATTATTGCCAGAAGATCCTCAAGCTGCAGATTTATTTAATGCAAAAAAGATAAAATTAGGTAAAACTCCTTATTTATTAGGTGAAATAAAAGATGACCAAAATAAAGAGATTAGATATTCTTGGAGGGCAAATAGATTTGCTAAGTTATTAACGAAAAAAATAAAATATAAAACAATAAAAAAAGATAATAAAAATACAAAAGTTGCTTATGTGAAAATACCAATGGTAAAAGACCATGCAAGTATAAGAGTTGCCAAATTTAAATCTCTTGTTGAAAGATATTCGAAAAAATATAATATAAGTAAGAATTTGATTTATGCAATTATCAAAACAGAAAGTAATTTTAATCAATTTGCAATAAGTAATGCAGGAGCTATTGGATTAATGCAAGTTGTACCCACTACTGCTGGAAGGGACTCTTATAAATACTTAACAAATAAAACACATACTCCAAGTAAAGAGTATTTATTTAATGCAAGTAATAATATAAAATTAGGGACTGTATATTTAAAAATATTAAATGAAAGATATTTAAAAGGAATATATAATCCTATTTCAAAAGAGTATTGTGTAATTAGTGCTTATAATACAGGAAGTGGAAATGTCTTAAAAACATTTAATTCTAATAAACAAAGAGCAAAATCTATGATTAATAAAAGTAATGCTTCACAAGTGTATAAAAAATTAGTAAAAGAATTACCATATAAAGAGACAAGACGTTATTTAATAAAAGTTTTAAATAACAAAAGAGATTTTGTCTCTTTATAATTGCTTAAACTTAAATTAAAGTTATATTAGCTAAAATACGCGTTCTTATTATAATTTACAAAATAATTATGATTAGAAACCTCACATGTGTCAGTCCTAAAATGGGTTGTATCAATGCTGATACTAAGGGGCACAGAGGCTAAACCCAATTGAAAAAATAAAAACTTAGGAGAATTAAATATGGTTACTATGAAAGACCTATTAGAATGTGGTGTACACTTTGGACACCAAACAAGAAGATGGAATCCAAAAATGAAAAAATATATTTTTGGTGTTAGAAAGAATATTTATATTATTGACTTACAAAAAACATTAAGATATTTCAGATATACATATAATGTAGTAAGAGATGCAGCTGCTGAGGGTCAAACTATGATCTTTGTTGGTACTAAAAAACAAGCTAGCGAAGCTGTAAAAAGAGCTGCTGAATCTTGTGGAATGCCATATGTTAACCATAGATGGTTAGGTGGTATGTTAACAAACTACGGAACAATTAAAAAATCAATTAGAAAATTAGAAGTAATTAAAAAAATGAAAGAAGAAGGTCAATTTGATCTTTTAACTAAAAAAGAAGCTTTAATGCTTACAAGAAAAGAAGAAAAATTAGAGTTATATCTTGGTGGAATTAAAGAAATGAATAATATCCCTGATATGATGTTTGTTCTTGATTCAGTTAAAGAAAAAATTGCTATTAAAGAAGCTAGAAGATTAGGAATTAAAGTTGTAGCTCCATTAGATACAAACTGCGATCCTGATTTAGTAGATTTCCCAATTCCTGGAAATGATGATGCTATTAGATCAATTCAATTATTTTGTCAAGAAATGGCTGCAGCAATTAATGAAGGTAAATCAGCAGCTGCTGATGCTGAGGGTACTGATGAAGTTGAAGCACCTGTAAGCGAAGAAGAAGCAAAAGAAGTTGTTGCAGAAGCAGTAGCAGAAGAAAGTAAAGAAGAAAAAGCGAAGGAGGAAGCATAATCATGGCAGGTGCAACTCCAAAATTAATTAAACAATTAAGAGAGATGACTGGTGCTGGTATGCTTGATTGTAAAAACGCTTTAAATGAGTGTGAAGGTGATTTAGATAAAGCAGTTCAACACTTAAGAGAAGCAGGTCTTGGAAAAGCTGCTAAAAAAGCTGGTAATGTTGCTGCTGAGGGTTTAATCTCTGTTTTAATTAATGAAGATAATACTAAAGGTACAATTTTAGAACTTAACTCTCAAACAGACTTTGTTGCAAAAAATGAAAATTTTATTTCTTTAACTAAAGAAATAACTACTCATGCACAGTCAAATGATATTAAAGATGCTGAAACTTTAGCATCTTCAAAAATCAATGGACAAGAGTTTGGAACTTTCTTAAATGAAAAAATTGCAACTATTGGTGAAAATTTAGTAGCAAGAAAATTAGCTACTGCAGAAAATCAAGTAGTTAATGGTTATGTTCATGCAAATGGTAAAGTTGGGGTTTTATTAGCTGCAACTTGTGATGATGCGGCAAAAGAAAAAACTGCAACATTATTAAGAAATATTGCTATGCATGCATCAGCTATGAAACCAACTGTTATTTCATATACTGATTTAGATTCAGAGTTTGTTGAAGCAGAAAATAGAGCTATTAAAGCTGAAATTGAAGCAGAGAATGATGAATTACAAAGATTAGGTAAACCATTAAAAAATATTCCTGATTTTGTATCTAAATCTCAATTAACAGATGAAGCTATTGCAAATGCAAAAGCTAGATTTGAAGCTGAATTAAAAGAGCAAGGTAAACCAGAAAAAATCTGGGATAAAATTATTCCTGGTAAAATCGAAAGATATATCCAAGATAATACTCAACTAGATGGTAGATTAGCTTTACTATCTCAAGCTTATGTTATGGATGATAAAAAAACTGTAGAGCAAGCAATTGCTGAAGTTGATTCTTCAATTAAACTTGTTGAATACATCAGATTTGAACTTGGTGAGGGAATAGAAGTAAAAGAAGAAGATTTTGCAGCAGAAGTTGCAAAACAAATGGGTAAATAATCTCTACTAAAGAACAATTGTGTACGAACAAAATTTAAACTCGTCACACTCTACAACTAAACCCCTTTTGCTGGAAGCAAAAGGGGTTTCTCATAAATTTGACTATGAACTTTTCAATGATATAAATTTATCTTTACATCAAAAAGAGACTATTGCAATTATAGGTATGAGTGGTAGTGGAAAATCCACATTATTAAATATTTTGTCTTCACTTTTAAAACCTAATAGTGGAGAAGTTTTTTTTGAACAAAAAGATATATATAAACAAAAGAAAACAAAACTTTTAAATATACGTAGAGAAGATTTTGGTATAATATTTCAAGCACATTATTTATTTAGAGGATTTAGTGCTAAAGAGAATCTAGATATAGCAACACTGCTTAGTTTAAATGAGATTGATACAAATCTATTGAAAGTATTGGATATAGAATATGTACTTAATCAAGGAGTTGGAGAACTAAGTGGAGGTCAACAGCAAAGATTATCGATTGCAAGGGTTTTAACAAAAAAGCCTAAAGTAATTTTTGCTGATGAACCTACTGGAAATCTAGATAAAGAGACTTCAACTCACGTAATTGATGCACTTTTTGAGTATGTAAACTTATATAATGCAGGTTTGATTTTAGTAACACATGATGAAGAGCTTGCAAAAATGTGTGATAAAACTTATAAGCTTATTGATTTAAAGCTAGAGGAGCTAGGGTGAATATATTATTGATTAGTAATACTCCAATAATTGTAAAGATTTTTAAACTTGTTTGCAAAAAACTTGATTTAGAACTGTTTGTTCAAAGTGATTATAATGTACAAGAGAAAAAAGATTTTATAATTATTGATCAAGAATATATCGATGATAGATTTAATTCATTAAAGAAGTTTTGTTCTAAACTTGGTGCTATTTGCAATGATGAATTACCTTTTGAAAAAGCAAGAGATTTTATTATTCCAAGACCTTTTTTACCTTTACAACTTCAAGAAATAATAAAAGAACAATTAGAATTTATTGATGAAGAAGAGACTTTAAAAAAACAAGAAAATATAAAAAATAGTGCAAAATATTCAGCATCTACTATGATAAATGATGATTCAGCAGAAGATTTGACAAATTATGTTGAATCACTAGCTGATAATATAGCTTCTGATATTGAAGATGAAAATGATGAAAGTATAGTTACTTTAGCAACTTTAAATGATGGTGGAGTTTTAGATAATAATGAATTATCTAAAATTTCTGATATATTAAGATATGACAATATACAAAATGAGTTTGTAAATAGTGAAAAAGAGACTGATTGGAAAGAGTTATCTGATATTATTGATGATGCATTAAATGAAGTTGGTGATTATGATATTGCAAATAATCAACCTTTAAAATTAATTTTGAATAAGTACAGTATTGATGAGTTAAAACCATTATTAGAAAAATTTGACCAAAGTGTTATTGATAAACTTTCAAATGGTGAAGATATTGATTTAAAATTAAGTTTGAAGGATAATAACTAATGCAAGATAACCATGGAGCAATTTTACTTATTTCTGGTCCTAGTGGATGTGGTAAATCAACACTTTTAAAAGAAGTTTATAAAGATATTAGTGAGTATTATTTTTCTATTTCAACAACAACAAGAGCTCCACGAGAAGGAGAGAAAAATGGTGTTGATTATTTTTTTGTATCAAAAGAAGATTTTGAAAAAGATATCAAGGATAAGAACTTTTTAGAGTATGCAAATGTTCATGGTAACTATTATGGCACTTCTTTAAAACCTGTAAAAGAAGCCTTGAAAGATGGAAAGTTAGTAATCTTTGATATTGATGTGCAAGGACATGATTTAGTTAAAAAAACAGACCTTTGTTCTTTTTTAACTTCTATTTTTATTACAACACCTACTTTAAAAGAGTTAGAAAGTAGATTGAATAATAGAGCAACTGATTCAAAAGATATAATTGCTAAAAGAGTAAAAAATGCAAAAATAGAGATTAACTCTATTGATAAGTATGATTATTTTTTAATAAATGATAATTTAGATGATGCAAGTAAAAAACTTGTAAGTATCGCAAATGCAGCAAGAATAAAAGCTTCTTTATTTAATAAAAAACAAATTATAAGCGAGTGGATGAACTAGTTTCATCTACTTAACTTATACTTCATCAAAACTCATAGGTTTACCAAAGTAATAACCTTGTGAGTAGTCTATATCTAAAGATTTTACTTTTTCATATATCTCTTTACTACTTACAAACTCAGCTACTGTTGTAAAACCAAACTCTTTAGAAAAGTTTGAAATAGTATTTACTATTATTTCTTGATTTTTTGAGTGATCAATCTCTTTTATTAAAGAACTATCAATTTTTACAAAATCAATATCTAGATTCGTAAGCATATTAAAGTTCGAGTATCCAGCACCAAAGTCATCAACTCCAACTGTACAACCAAGAGCTTTTACATCTTTTATGAAGCTTTTAACTATATCAATATCTGAAATTTCTTCACTTTCTAATATCTCAAACTCTAAAAGTTTTGTTGCTTCTGGTTCAGCTTTTAACTCTTCATAAATGAATTTTTGTGTTTCATCACTTGCAATATCTTCAAATGAAATATTTACTGCAACTCTTTTATTTTTTGCTTTTATAAGAAGTAATGCTTCTTTTAACATTACATTAATTACATGGGGGTACAATTTTGCTTTTTTTGCAATATCTAAAAATTTAAATGGAGCAATTACTTCTCCATCATCTTCAATAAATCTAATTAAAGCTTCATATTTATAGATTTCTTGAGTTTTATTATCAACTATTGGTTGATAAAAACCTTTAAAATTACCATTTTTAAGACCATTTTTAATCTTCTTAACCCATTTTATATTTTCTTCAAATGATTCTTGGATATTAAAAGAATCATCATAAATCATAACTTGTTCAAATTTACTTCTTGCATATGAAATAACTCTTTGAGAATATTTGTATGCTCTATTACCATCACCTTTTGCAATACCAATTGTAACATTTAAATCAATCTCGTTATCATCAATAATAATTGTTTCTTTTTGAATATTATCTGCAAAGGTTTTGCATAGTTTTTTAAACTCATAAATATCTTTATCTTGTTTTTTTGAAACTATTGCAAATTTATCTGCTTCAATTCTATATATTTTATAATCTTGTTTACAAAAATGTTTTTTCAAATTATCTGAGAATTCAGAAAGTATTTTATCACCATTGCTTTCACCAAACAAATCATTTATAGTTGAAAACTTATCAATATTTATAAGTGCCATCAAGTCTTCTTCTGTTTGGGCTAAATCTTTTTTTAATCTATTTCTATTTGGTAAGTGAGTAAGTTTATCAATGTATAAATCTTTTAATTCGTGATAAAGTAATGATTGACTCATTGTTTGAAGTAATTTTTTCATATCAATTGGTTTTAAAACATATTTATCAACGCCAATATCAATTGCTTCAAGTAAATACTCTGTATTTGAAAATGCAGTTGCAACAATAATTGGAATATTAGGATTTATTTGTTTTATCTCTTTTATCATTTCTAAACCATTCATATGTGGCATATTTACGTCTGTTATGATAAGGTCAATCTCTTCCTCATTCTCTTTAAACAAGTCCAAGCCTTCTTGACCATCTTTTGCAACAAACTGTTTTTTTGTGAAACCTTTTAAGATATTTAAAGTTATTTCTCTTAAACTAGCTTCATCTTCTGCATATAAAATCGTAATATTTTTTAATATTGAGATATTATTTATCATTAAGATTTACTCCAATGTTAATACGGTATAATAATAATTATTGTTTTAGAAAATTATTATTCATTTAAATAATAATAACATAAAAGCATTTAAAAGAGGTTATATGAATAAATTATTAGTAATAAATACAGGCGGAACATTTAATAAAAGATACAATGAACAAACTGGAACTTTAGATGTAGCTAAAGACAACAAAGCAATTTTAGATATTTTAGAAAATTGTGCTAGAGGAAATTTAAATATTGACATAAAAGGTATTATCTTTAAAGACTCATTGAAAATCAATACTAATGATAGAGAAGAAATTATTAATGAAATTGGAAAATATGATAAGATTCTAATAGTTCATGGTACAGATACTATGGATGAAACTGCAAAATATATTGAAAAAAGAGTTAAAGATAAATTTATTGTTTTAACAGGGGCTATGCACCCATACTCTATTGATAAAATTGAGGCAACTTCAAATTTTATGATAGGACTTAGCTTTTTAAATACTAATGATACTAAAGGAGTTTATATCTCTATGCATGGTCTTGTAAAAGAGAGTGCAAAACTTTTTAAAAATAGGGATTTAGGAATATTTCAGTGTCAAAAATAAAATGCGATCATTGTCATTTAGAGTATGATGAAGATATAATGATAAAAGATGATTCTTTGCATTTTTGTTGTAAAGGTTGTCAAGGAGTTTATCATCTTCTAAAAGATGATGGTTTAGACTCTTTTTATGAAAAACTTGGAAATAAAACCATTGCTCCACCATTAACAACTGATAATGATGTGGAAAAATTTGATACAAAAAGTTTTGAAGATAATTTTATAAAAACAACAGATGAAGGCTTTAGTAGAATTGACTTGATAATTGAAGGAATTCATTGTGCTGCTTGTGTTTGGCTAAATGAAAAAGTACTTTATGATACAGATGGAATAGTTGAAGCAAATATAAATTTCTCTACAAATAAAGCAAAGATAGTTTGGGATGAAGATAAAATTAAACTTTCTGAAATTATTTTGAAAATTAGAAGTATTGGTTATAACGCATATGCATATGATGCAACTATTGCAGATGAAAAAGCTACAAAATCAAAAAGAGATTTTTTTATTAGAATGATGGTAGCTGTTTTTGCAACAATGAATATAATGATGTTATCTGTAGCAAAATATACTGGATTTTTTACAGGAATCTCTGAACAAGTTAGAAATTATATACACTTAGGTGAGTTTATACTAGCAACACCTGTACTTTTTTATAGTGGTTGGATTTTTTATAAGGGTGCATATTATGGATTGAAAAATTGTATTTTAAATATGGACTTTTTAGTTAGTTCAGGAGCTACATTTTCATATATTTATTCGCTTTATGTTCTTTTTGGAGGCAAGGGTGAGAGTTACTTTGATAGTGTTGCTATGATTATTACCTTTGTTTTAGTTGGAAAGTATCTTGAAGTTATTGGTAAAAAATCAGCCGTTGATACCTTAGATAAAATTAAAAGTTCAATACCATTAGAAGCAATTATTATAGAAGACAATATAAAAAAAGTATTACCTATAAATAGTGTAAAAGTTGGAGATATTGTCGAGTTAAAAGCAGGTGAAAAAGCATCTTTTGATGGAGCACTTGAATCTTCAAGTGCATCTTTTGATGAATCAAGTATTAGTGGTGAATCACTTCCTATTGATAAACAAAAGGGTTCAAAAATTTTTAGTGGAACAATAAATTGTGAAAAGGTTATAAGATATAAAGTTTTGAAATCCTATGAAGATTCAACTTTAAATTCAATAGTAACTTTACTTGAAGATTCATTAAGTTCAAAACCAAAAATTGAACATAAAGCAAATGAAATATCAAAAGGTTTTAGTGTATTAATTTTATCTTTAGCTATTTTGACATTTGTTGTTTGGTATTACTTTGGGATAGATTTAGGCTTTGATTATGAGGGGGCTGAACATTTTGAAAAATCTTTTATTGTTGCAATTTCAGTTATTGTTATTGCTTGTCCTTGTGCTTTAGCATTAGCAACACCAATAGCTAGTTTAATAGGTATTTCAGAACTTGCAAAAAATGGTTTACTATTTAAAGAAGCAAAATATATTGAAACATTGGCAACAGCTGATACTTTAGTAATGGATAAAACAGGAACAATTACAAAAGGTAAACTAAAAGTAAAAAAAGCAAAAATTTTAGATGATAATACTCACAAACTAAATTTATTATATACTCTTTTAGATAGTTCAAATCATCCAATTAGTAATTCTGTAAAAGAGTATATGAAAAATAATTTTTCTTTAGAATCAAAAGATCTTTTTGATATTAAAAGTATTGATGGACAAGGTGTAGTCGCAAAATATAAAAATATTGATGGAAAAGTATTTAATATATTAGGCGGAAATATGAAACTTTTAAAAACTTATAATATTGATTATAAATTTGAAAGTAAAAATTCTATTTATATTTTTGTAGTAGATTCAAAAGTTATTGCAACATTTGAACTTGAAGATGAGATAAAAGAGGGCGCAAAAGAGTTTATTTCAAATATCAAAAAATTAGGTTTAGATGTAGTTATGCTTACAGGAGATAATAATGCAACTGCAAAAAATGTTGCATCTAACGTTGGAATTAAAAACTATATTTCAGAAGTTGATCCAATAGAAAAGGCACAGTTTATACAAGATTTAAAAAATAAAGATAAAAATGTTATTATGGTAGGTGATGGGATAAATGATTCTGTTGCTTTAGCAAAAAGTGATGTTTCTATTGCAATGGGAAGTTCTGCTGATATTGCATTAAGTGTATCAGATATTGTTTTACTAGATAATTCATTAAATAGTTTAGAACTAGCATTTACACTTTCAAAAAGAACATATAAATTTATAAAACAGAATTTATTTATATCTTTAGTATATAATGCAATAACAATTCCTTTAGCAATGGCTGGGTATGTTATTCCTTTGGTTGCTGCATTATCAATGAGTCTTAGTTCACTTATTGTTGTTGCTAACTCTATGAGAATTAAATTAAAAAAGTAGGAATTTTTTATGATTGATGGTACTTTATTAATGATGTTAGTAGTTGCACTTGTAGTCTCTTTTGCAATACTAGGTGTATTTATTTGGGGAGCTAAAGGTGGTCAGTTTGATGATGGTGAAAAAATGATGGGTGGCTTGCTTTTTGATTCAACTGAAGATTTAAATGATGCAAGAAAAAAAGAACAAAAAAAGATGAATGCAAAAAAAGAGCAAAAAAAAAGTAAGTTAGATAAGTAACTTACTTTTTTTCAATAATTTATAATTATTTATTTAAATGAAGCAATTTTTTTAGCTAAATCTTTAATGTCTGCATCTGAAAGTCTTGCAACTTGACCTTTCATTACACCTTTCATAGCTCCACCATAAGATCCATCTTTATAACCTTTTAGTGTTTTAATAGTTTTAGCTTCGTCCCAACCAGCAATAACTTGTGATTTACCTAAGGCTTTTTTCTCAGCTTTTGCACCATGACAGCTAGCACATGCAGCCCAATTTGCAGCCATTACAGAAGCTGCTGCTATTAATGTTCCTAAAACAATTTTTTTCATTATCTCTCCTTGAAATATCTAAGACATGCATTTTATCTTTTTTTTTCTTGAATAAACTTTTAATATCAAAATTAATATTTTTACTAATTTTTTGATAATGTATATACTATTTTAAAGCCATCTTATTATATTATAATTAATTATATATAAGTATTTAGGTAAAAAATGAGTGATGATTTAGTATTGAGCATAAAAAATCTTTCTTTCTCTTTTAATAATAAAAAAATGATATATGATGATTTTAATCTTGAGTTAAAAAGAGGCGAACTTATTTGTATTGTAGGAGAAAGTGGAAAGGGAAAAAGTACTTTATTTGAACTTATTTGTAATAACTTAAAACCACAAAAGGGAATTATTAAAGTTAAGAAAATAAGTTCAATATATCAAGACCCTTATAGTTCATTTCATCCATCTTATAAAATTTTAGAGCAAATAAAAGATGTGGTTGATAATGATACTTTAAATAATGAATTAAATAAGTTATGTCTTGAGCTTAATTTAAGTAAAGAGTTTTTATTAAAAAAACCTCATGAATTAAGTGGTGGTCAACTTCAAAGATGTTCAATTTTAAGAAGCTTATTAATGAAACCTGATCTTTTACTTGTAGATGAAGCTACATCAGCTTTAGATAATATTATATCTTTAGAAGTTATGAAACTTTTAATAAAATATTTAGATAAATGTGCAATACTAATGATTACACATGATATCTCACTAGCTAATTGGTGTGCAGATGAAATTATAGATTTAAATAGGTTGAAAAATGAAAAATAAAAAAGCATTAGTTTTATTAAATATGGGTGGTCCAAGGACAAAAGATGAGTTAAAAATGTTTTTAACTAATATGTTTAATGATAAAAATATTATTACAGTCAAAAGTAGCATTTTAAGAAAAATGATTGCTTTTTTTATTACAACTTCAAGATTAAATGAAGCATGGCAGAATTATGAAGAAATAGGTGGATTTTCTCCAATTAATAAAATAACTGAAAATTTAATTGATAAGTTAAATGATAGTTTTGATGATATTTATGTTACTCAAGCTATGAGATATACTCCTCCTTTTTCATCAACAGCAATAAAACAAATTAAAGAACAAGGTATAAAAGATGTAATTTTACTTCCTTTATATCCTCAGTATTCAACAACCACTACAAAATCTTCTGTTGAGGATTTTTATGAAGTAGCAAAAGATGAATTTAATATCGAAGTTATTGATCCTTTTTATAAAAATGAGAGTTTTAATGATATTATTTTAAAAGAGTTAGTTTCAAAAGTTGAAAATGTAAATGAGTATAATCTTATTTTTTCAGCCCATGGTCTTCCTCAAAAAATTGTTGATGCAGGAGATGTATATGAAAAACATGTTAATGAACATGTTCGAATTTTATCAGAAAAACTACAACAAAAAGGCTATAATTTTAAATCAACAAACCTAGCATATCAATCAAAAGTAGGGCCATTGAAATGGCTTGAGCCATCTTTAGATGATATGTTGAAAAATTTTAAAGATGAAAAAGTTTTGATTTATCCAATTGCATTTATTATTGATAATTCAGAAACAGATTTTGAATTAAGTATTGAGTACAAAGAGATTGCTGATGAAATAGGAATAAGTGACTATAAGGTTTGCAAGTGTGTAAATGATAGTGAAGATTTTCAAGCTACAATTAAAGAGTTAATAGGAAAGTAATGGATTTAAAAGTTCTTTTAGATATTGCAAGAAAAAGCATTTTTACCTATTTTGATAAGTCATTAGTTTTAAATAAAGAGTTTTATTTATCAAACTTTGATGAATTAAGTGAACAAAGAGCAAGTTTTGTAACACTTACTTTAAATGGCAGATTAAGAGGTTGTATAGGCTCTTTGACTGCACATACTCAACTTTATGAAGATGTTTTTATCAATGCAAGAAAAGCAGCTTTTAATGATCCAAGATTTGAACCTTTACAGTTCAAAGATTTTACAAATATAAAAATAGAAGTTTCTGTTTTAACTCCACCAAGAAGAGTAACTTATATAGATAAATATGATTTAAAAGATAAATTAATTCCAAATGAACATGGTGTAATTTTAAAGTATAATGAAAATCAAGCAACTTTTTTACCTCAAGTTTGGGAACAGTTACCAAGTTTCGATGAGTTTATGAACTCATTGTGCACAAAAGCAAATGTATCAATATCTTGTCTTGAAGATAATGCACAAATTTTTATATATGAAGCCATGAAGATTAAGGAATAATCTATGCATAAAGAAGAAATATCTAAAAAAAACTTAACTATTTTATATGTGGAAGATGAAAAGTCAGTAAAAACTGAAATTGCTACTATTTTAAAACTTTTTGCAAAAGAAGTAATTGTAGCATCAAATGGTCAAGAAGGTTTAGATATTTTTAAAGATAAATCAATTGATTTGATTATTACTGATATAAAAATGCCTAAATTAAATGGTTTTGAAATGTTAGAAGAAATCACTAAAATAAATAAAGAAATACCAGCTATTATACTCTCTTCATCTTCACAAGCAAAGTTTATAAAACAAGCAAATAAAATAGATATTATTAATGATTATTTACTAAAACCAATTGATATTTCAACTCTTTTTGAAAAAATAAATAAAGCCTATAAAAAAATTCAAAGACAAAAAGAGTATGAAAGTGTTACTAAACTTTTAGAACAGTACAAAATAGCAGTTGATAAATCTGCAATTTTTTCAAAAACTGATGTAGATGGAAAAATTACTTATGCAAATAAACAGTTTTGTGATATTTCTGGATATTCAATAGAAGAGTTACTTGGAAACTCACATAATTTAGTAAGACACCCAAATAATAGTAAAGAGTTTTTCAAAGATTTATGGAATACCATCAAAAATGAAAAAAGAGTTTGGAAAGGCAGATTTAAAAATAGAGCAAAAGATGGTTTAACTTATATTGTTGATGCAACAATAGTGCCTATATTAAACTCAAAAGATGAAATTGATGAGTTTATTGCTATTAGATATGATGTAACAGAAGGAGAAGCATATAAGGAGTTTTTAGAAGAAAAACTTTTTACTTCTCAAGAAGATGCAATAAAAAGTGTTCATTTATTAAAAGAGTATGAACATATGATTAATATAAGTGCTTCTGTTGTAAGAGTTGATATCAATAGAAATATTACCTTTGCAAATGATAGATTATTGGAGTTATTACACTTTGAAGAAGAGATTGACATAATAGGTAAAGAACTTATATCAATTGTTGATAAAAATTCATATGATGAGTATGAAAAGGTTTTTGATGATATTTTAAATAAAGGTTTATATAGAGGAGTTTTAAACTTTTGTTGTAATAGTAAAAATGGTCTTTATAATATGGATTTTACTTTTAGAGCAATTAAAGATGTAGATGGTAATATTAAAGAGTTTATGGGAATTGGTAAAAATATTACTGAGACAATAAATTTACACAAAGAGATTGAAAATACACAAAAAGATGTAATTTTTTCTCTTGGAACAATTGGGGAAGCAAGAAGTAAAGAGACAGGAAATCATGTAAAAAGAGTTGCAGAATACTCATATATTTTAGCAACAGAGTATGGATTAAGTCAAGAGCTTGCTGAATTAATAAGATTAGCCTCACCTATGCATGATATTGGAAAAGTTGCTATTTCTGATAATATTTTAAATAAACCAGGTAAATTTACACCAGAAGAGTTTGAAATCATGAAAGAACATGCAAAATTGGGTCATGATATGCTGAAAAGTTCAAATAGACAAATTTTAAAAGCATCTGCAACAGTAGCATATGAACATCATGAAAAATGGGATGGAACAGGCTATCCAAGAGGTTTAAGTGGTGAAAATATACACATTTTTGGAAGAATAACAGCAATTGCAGATGTATTTGATGCTTTAGGAAGTAATAGATGTTATAAAAAAGCATGGGAACTGGATAGAATTTTGAATTTATTTAAAGAACAAAGAGAAAAACATTTTGACCCAAAACTTGTAGATATCTTTTTTGATAATTTAGATAAGTTTCTTGAAATAAGAGATAAATATAAAGATGATTATGAAGAGCCAGAGGACTTAGAGGCTTATAGATAAAATGCAATACTTCAAAGAAAAAAATGATAAACAAATTTGTTTGCTTTGTAGTTATTACTGTCAGTTAAGATTAAACCAAACGGGTATTTGTGGAGTAAATAAAAATATCAATAATAAAATTAAATGTTTAGTATATGGGTATATTAGTGCTTTTAATATTGATCCTATTGAAAAAAAGCCACTATATCATTTTTTGCCAAATAGCAAATCTTTATCTCTTGGTACTGTTGGATGCAATTTTAAATGTAGTTTTTGTCAAAATCATGGAATTTCACAAGAAAAAAATATAGATACTAGTAATTATATTTCACCACAAGAAATAGTTCAAATAGCAATACAAAAAGATTGCAAATCAATCTCTTATACATATAATGAACCAACAATTTTTTATCCTTTTGCAAAAGATATCGCACTTGAGGCTAAAAAATATAATATAAAATCTGTATTTGTAAGTAATGGCTTTGAAAGTAGTGAAGTTATTGATGACATGAAAGATATTATAGATGCTGTTAATATTGATTTGAAATCATTTAATAGTGATTATTATAAAAAGAAGCTTGGTGGAAATTTACAGCAAGTTTTAGATAACTTGATACATTTTAAGAAAAATAATATATGGCTTGAAATTACTACACTTATAATTCCTACAAAAAATGATTCAAAAGAAGAGTTATTTAATATGGCAAGTTTTATAAAAAATAGTTTAGGAGAAGATACTCCTTGGCATTTAAGTGCTTTTCATCCTGATTATAAAGAGCTTGAACTTCCAAGAACTTCTTTTGAAAAATTAAAACAAGCCTATGATATAGCAAAAGAAGTGGGTTTGAAAAATGTTTATATTGGGAATGTTTCTTATGAAAATAATACTTATTGTAAAAATTGCAATGAGTTATTAATAAGTAGAAAATACTTTAAAATAACAAAAAATATAATTGTTGGTTCAGTATGTCCAAAATGCACTAAAAAAGTAAAGGGAGTATTTGAAATGAGTAATAAAAAAACATCAGTTGCTGGTACATTTTATCCAAATAATAAAGAAGAAATTTTAGATTTAATTAAAGGTTTTAATAATAGTTTTAAATTAAACGCCAAACCTTTAAAAGCAAAAGCTATTATCTCTCCCCATGCAGGATATATTTATAGTGGATTTACTGCTAATTTAGCTTTTAATATAGCTTCACAAAATCAAAATTATGAAAGAGTAGTTGTTATTGGCCCCTCACATAAAATCTATTTTGAAAAAGCTTCAATTTGTTTAAGTAGTAATTATGAAACTCCTTTAGGAGATATAGAAGTTGATACCCAATATGCAAATAAAATACTTGAAAAATACCAATGGTGTGATTATATAAAAGATGTTCATGAAGAGCACTCTACTAAGACACAAGCTCCTTTTATTAAACACTATTTTTCAAATAGTAAAATAGTAGAGATTGTTTATGGGAAAATTGATTTTAACGATTTAAGTGAACTTATTGAAAATATACTTGATGATGAAACAACATTTTTAGTAATAAGTACAGATTTAAGTCACTTTTATAACTTAAAAGAAGCAAATAATAAAGACAATATTTGTTTAAATGCAATTGTTAAAAAAGATATGGAATTATTTAATAAAGGTGCTGAAGCTTGTGGTATGATAGGTGTAAAAGCCCTTGTTAAAGCTTCAATCAATAAAAATTTAGAAAATGAAGTATTGCACTATTGTACAAGTTTTGATAAAACAAAAGATGATTCACGGGTTGTGGGATATGCTTCTGTTTTAGTAGGAAATAAGAGTTGATGTTTTTAGCAAAAAAGATTATTGCTGGTTTTTTTATGCCTTTATCCCTTGGATTGATTTTATTTTTAATTGCTTTAGTCTTTTTATATAAAAAATCATATTTTAAAAGTAAAGTTTTTTTTATATTCTGTTTTTTTTGGATAGTTTTATTATCTTATGAGCCAATCTCAAATAGATTATTATTTTCTTTAGAACATAGCTATAAAGCTTTGAAAACAATACCAAAAGATATAAAATATATTGTGGTTTTAGGTAATGGACATACAACAAATGAGAGTTTAAGTATTACTTCACAACTAAACACAACTTCATTAAATAGATTTTTAGAAGCTTATAGAATATATAAAAATACTTCAAATAGTAAACTTATTTTTTCAGGCTATGAAGGAAAAGATACTACTTCAAATGCATTTATGCAAAAAAAACTTGCATTGTCTTTGAAAGTAAAGAGTGAAGATATTATTACTTTACCTAAGCCAAGAGATACAAATGAAGAAGCTTTAGCAGTAAAAAGTTATTAAAAAACAAAAAGTTCATACTTGTAACTTCTGCTTCACATATGAAAAGAGCTATGTTGATATTTAAAAAACATGGCTTATTGTCAATTCCAGCGGTTACAAATCATCTTGCAAAAAATAAGGGCTATTTTTTATCAAGACCAAAAGCTTATAATTTATATAAATCAGAACTCGCTTTTCATGAGTATTTGGGAATTTTATGGGAAAAATTTAAAACTATTTTTTGATACAAAATTAATAATTATTTAGATAATATTGCGACTTAGTTGCATTTGATAGAAAAGGTAAATATTTGAATATAATAAAAATAAAAGATTTATCATTTAGTTATGATAAAGTAAATGTTTTAGAAAATATAAATTTAGAGATAAAAAAAGGTGATTTTTTAGCTATTATTGGACCAAATGGTGGTGGAAAAAGTACCTTATTAAAATTAATTTTAAAGCTTAAAGAACCTCAAAAAGGAAGTATAGAAAAGAGTCTAAAAGAAGAATCATTTGGTTATGTTCCTCAAAATACAAATTTAAATATAGATTTTCCTATAACAGCACTTGAAGTTGTTCTTATGGGACATATTGGTTCAAAAAGAAAACTCTTTGGTTATTCAAAAGAGGATATTGCTTGTGCTATGAAATCTTTAGATCAAGTTGGTATGCAAGAGTTTGCAAAAAGTAAGATAGGAAATTTAAGTGGAGGGCAAAGACAAAGAGTCTTTATAGCAAGAGCACTATGTGCAAACCCACAAGTAATGTTACTTGATGAACCAACAGCAAGTATTGATGTTAAAGGACAAAAAGAGGTTTATGAGTTACTTGCAAAATTAAATGAAAATATTACAATAGTAGTTGTAAGTCATGATATTTCTGTATTGTTAAATTATGCAAAAAGCGTAGCACATGTAAATAAAAATCTTGTTTATCATAAGCTTGATAATGTTGAAAAAAATATTGATGATAGTGAGCATTTATGTGAAGTGGAACTTCTTTCAGCATTAGGAAAAAAATCTTCTTGTGGATGTAATCATGGATATTAATATGTTAATACAAGCATTATCATTTGATTTTGTTCAAAATGCACTTTTAGCTGGGGTTTTAATCTCAATTGCAGCAGGAATAATTGGTTCATTAGTTGTTGTAAATAGACTTACATTTTTAGCAGGTGGAATAGCTCATAGTTCATATGGTGGAATAGGTTTAGCAATTTTTCTAGGAATACCTATATTATTGGGAGCTACGGTATTTGCTGTTATAACAGCAATATTTATAGCTTTTATTACTCAATATAATAAAACTAGAATTGATAGTATCATTGGAATGATGTGGGCCTTGGGAATGGCTATTGGTATTATATTTGTAGATTTAACTCCAGGATATAATGTAGATTTGATGAGTTACTTATTTGGTTCAATAATTGCTGTTTCAAATGAAGATATTATATATATGTTTACTTTAGATATCTTAGTAATCTTACTAATATCAATTTTTTATAAAGAGATTTTAGCTGTATCATATGATAGTGAATTTGCAAAATTAAGAGGTATTAGTGTTAGATTCTTTTATACACTTATATTAATTTTAGCAGCATTATGTGTAGTAGCAGCAATAAGAGTTGTAGGTTTGATTTTAGTAATTGCACTTTTAACAATTCCTACATATCTAGCAGAAATTTTTGCTTCTAAACTATCATCTATGATGATAATAAGTTCATTTTTTGCACTATTTTTTACAATAAGTGGCTTAGTGATTTCTTATTTTTATGATATAAGCTCTGGTGCAAGTATTATTATTGTTGGAGTTATAACTCTTTTTTTAGTAAAAGTAATAAAAAGATAAAAATTAGATATAATAACAAAAATTAAAATAACGGAATAACCATATGAATAAACAGATAAAACTAGGTGAAATAAACACATTAAAAATAAACAGAGCAAGTGAACCAGGACTTTATTTAATAAGTGAAGATGAGGTAGAAGTTTTACTTCCAAATGCATATATAAAAGATGGTATGGAACTTGGAAAAACAGTTGATGTATTTATATATACAGATAGTGAAGATAGATTAGTTTCAACAACTTTAACTCCTAAATTAAAACTTAATGAAATAGCTGCTTTAGAAGTTGTAGATATAGCAAGATTTGGTGCTTTTGTAGATATTGGGTTACCAAAAGATATATTAGTTCCAATCAACAAACAAAAATCTCCTTTTAAAGTTGGTGAAAAAAGAGTTTTAAAATTAGTTGAAGATGAAAAATCAAATAGATTAATTGCTACTGAAAAGTTTAAAGAAGAGTATGATAGAAATACAAATAGTTTTAAAACAAATGATGAAGTAGAAATAATTGTTTATAAAAAAACACCTTTAGGTTTTAAAGTATATGTAAATAAGAATTTCGAGGGAATGCTTTATCATAATGAAATATTTTCAAAATTAAATATTGGTGATATTAAAAAAGCCTATGTTAAAACAGTAAGAGATGATGGAAAATTAGATATTGTTTTACAAAAAATAGGTGTTAAAAATAGTGATGATGATTTATACAAAATAGTTGAAGTTTTAAAATCGAATAATAACTATTTAGAAGTTACATCAAAAAGTGATTCAGAATTGATTACAAAGCTTTTTGAGATGAGTAAAAAAAGATTTAAAGCAGCACTAAATACTTTAATCACAGAAAATAGAGTGATTTTAGAATCAAACGCAATAAAACTTAACCATTAAGTAATAATTCAAATAAATTTTATATAATATTTTAAACAAAGAAATAAGGACAAAAAATGGCAATTACACATTTAAAAGGTGAAGAAGTAAAACTTACTGGAAATGAAATAAATGTTTCAGATGTAGCTCCTATTGTAAAAATAGTAGGACAAGATTTAAGTGAAATACAAGTTGGTGGAGAAGAAGGTTGTGCACAAGTTTTAGTTGTTGTACCATCATTAGATACACCAGTTTGTGCAGCAGAAGCTAGAAAATTCAATGAAGAAGCTGTAAAACTAGATAATGTAGAAGTAGTTGTTGCATCTATGGATTTACCTTTTGCAATGGGTAGATTTTGTACAACAGAGGGAATTGAAAATTTAAAAGTTGGAAGTGATTTTAGAAATAAAGAACTTGCTACAGCTTATGGAGTTTTAATTGAAAGTGGAGCTTTAAGAGGTGTTGCTGCAAGAGCTGTATTTGTAATTAATGCAAGTGGAGTTGTTGTATATAAAGAAATTTGCAATGAAATAACAGAAGAGCCAAATTATAATGCTGCTTTTGAAGCTGCAAAAGAAGCAACAAATACATCTTGTTGTGGAACTTGTCAGTAATCAATTTTTTAATTTAACATTTGAGTTATAATTATTTAAACATTAAAAAGGAGTTTTAAACTCCTTTTTTTATAGGAGTAATTATGACTACTTGGTATAAGAATTTTTCTAGCCAACCCCATCAAGCTTTCTTTTCAAATGGAATGATTTTTTTCATTCTTTTTTTATCTTTAATTTTAGGTGTATATACACAAAAAATATCAATTGACAGTTCAATATTAGATTATCATGCTTATAGTATGATTCACATTGTGTTTATTCAGTTTTTTATTGGATTTTTGTATGTAGTTTTTCCTAGATTTTTAGTACAAGCACAAATAAAAGTATCAACTTATATGAAACACTTTTATCTATATTTTTTTAGTAGTGTTGGCTTTTTTATCTCATTGTTATTTGCAAATGAATATTTGTTTCTTTTCTCTTTTACTCTTTTACTTGCACAAATTTTATCATTTAAAACACTGTATGAAATCTATAAAAATAGTAAGGTTACGAATAAATATGATGCAAAATGGATATTGATTTGTTTTTTTGCAGGATTAATTTCTCACATACTTTTTTACATATCATTTTTTGATGTTTCTTTTTCATTTACTTTAAAAAAACTTGCTATTAATAGTGGTTTTTATATATTTTTATTTGGAATCATTTTTGCAGTATCTCAAAGAATGATACCATTTTTTACACAAGTAAAAGTACCTGAGTATAAAATAAGTAAAAGTTCAAAAATTATGGAGATATTTTTCTTTTTGATGCTATTAAAAGTAATAGCAATGTTTTTTGAAAATGCTTATTTTAGTCTAATTAGTGATACACTATTTTTTGTATTTATTGTAAATGAATTAATAAAATGGAAGCTTCCAATATTTAAAGTTAGTGCAATTATGTGGGTTTTATATTTATCTTTATTTTGGATTCCCCTTGGATTTTTTATATCTATATTGGAAAATAGCTTTTCTATTTTAAATATTGGTTTTATTTTCGAAAAGGCATCTTTGCATGCTTTTGCTTTAGGATATTTTACAACAATTCTATTAGGTTTTGGAACTAGGGTAGTTTTAGGACATTCTGGACGAACGCCTTATGCAAATAGTTTTACAAAGTTTTTATTTTTAGCATTGCAAGGGGTAATTATCTTAAGAGTATTTGCATCTTTTACTTTAAATAGTAATTTAAACTATGTTTTCTGGATAAATATATCTTCTTTTTTCCTTTTGTTGATTTTAATTTTATGGTCAAGTAGTTACTTAAAAATATTATTAAAAGGCAAATAAATACTACACATATCCTTAACAAATATGTTATAAACTATAATAACAGATTTTAAAGGATATGCTATGTATAAACTTACAAAAAAAGATTGGGAAATTAGTGAAAATGAAGTAACTTCAAAAGAGTTATTTGATAATAGAAGAACTTTCTTAAAACTTGGTGCTGCAAGTGTAATTGCAAGTGGTTCTATTATGGAAGCTTTAGCAAAAGAAAAAATGCCTATTAAGAATCTAAAATTTACAGAAGATCCAAACCCCAATAATCTAATACTTAATACTTATGAACAGATAACTTCACATAATAACTTTTATGAGTTTACTACAAATCAAAGAAAAGTAAAAGATATGGCTCATACTTTAAATACGAAAAATTGGACTATAAAAGTTGATGGATTGGTTGAAAAACCAATGACTTTAGATTTTGATGATTTGTTAAAAAAGTTTGCTTTAGAAGAAAGAATTTATAGATTTAGATGTGTTGAGGGTTGGTCTATGGTTGTTCCTTGGATTGGATTTGAGTTGTCTAAACTTATCAAATATCTAAAACCTTTATCTAGTGCAAAATATATAAGATTTGAAACTTTATATGATGAGCAGATGTTCCCTGATCAAAAAAATAAAGTTTTCAATGCTGTTGATTATCCTTATGTTGAAGGTCTTAGAATGGATGAAGCTATGAATGAACTTACACTAATGGCTGTTGGCTTATATGGTTCATCAATGCCAAAGCAAAATGGGGCTCCAATTAGGCTAATAGTTCCTTGGAAGTATGGTTTTAAATCTATTAAATCAATTGCAAAAATCTCTTTTACAGATAAAGAACCACTTAATACTTGGCAAAAAGAGAATCCAAAAGAGTATGGCTTTTATGCAAATGTAAATCCAAAGGTTGACCACCCAAGATGGTCACAAGCTAGGGAGAGAGTTTTAGGTAAATTTTTTAAACAAAATACACTAATGTTCAATGGTTATGAAAAACAAGTTGCACATTTATATAAAGGCATGGACTTAACAAAGGATTTTTAGTGAAATATTTATTATTTGTGCTTTTTTTATTACCTTTAGTAGTTACATTATATGAATTGTTTATTTTACAAAGTGTAAATGATCCAATAAAATATATATATACAGTAACAGGTGTTATTTCAACAGTTTTGTTATTTTCTAGTATTTGCTTATCTATGATAAGAAAATGGGTTAATCTAATAAAATATAGAAAAATGATAGGACTTTTTGGATTTTTCTATGCATTTTTACATTTCTTGAATTTTACTATTTTAGATGCACAACTTGATTTTAGTTTTATAATAAAACAAAGTTTAGATAAGCCATTTATTTATCTTGGAATGATTGCATTTTTTATTCTTTTATTTATGGCTATTACATCAAAAAAGAATCTATTTAAAAAGTACAATAAGTATCATAAGCTAATTTACTTTGCTTTAATACTAATAACAATACATTTTGTGATGGCTCAAAAGTCATTGACTTTTATTCAATTTTCATACATAATATTAATTTTAGTAATAGGATATTTTAAACTTTTACAACAAATTATTAAAAGAAATACAATATAAGTGTATAGTTAACTATTTGTTAACTATTTGTTGAGATTTAGTTAATACTATACTGTTATAATTTTTACAGAAATAAGCAAGATACGGACTTACTTATTTTCCAGTAAAAATAGACAGCGAATTAGAAGTTTTCCGACAACTAATTTTTTATGTTTCCTTGTGTGTAAAAAAGGCCTTCTTTTGAAGGTCTTTTTTTTTGCCCAAAAAATCCAAATATTAACTAACAAATATTAACTACTAAAAAACTTTATATGATTATATTATAACTCAATGCTTGAAATAAAGGACATGCTATGTCTAAAAAAATTTGGATAATTGGAGCTAGCAGTGGAATAGGTTTAAACCTTGTTTTACTTTGGCTTGAAAAAGGCTATAGTGTTATAGTTAGTGCAAGAAGTGCTACTAAATCAAAAGAGTTAATATCATTGATGGGAAAATATCCTTCTAAATTAACTTTAATAAATATTGATGTGAGTAATGAATCTTCAATTAAAGATTCCCTTGAAAAAATAAAATCACAAGAACACAAAATAGATTTACTTTTTTATAATGCAGCTGTTTATAATACTTTTGATTTAGATAATTGGAATATCAAAGATTTTGAGCAAATGGTTGATATTAATTATCTAGGAGCTATTAGAGTAATATCTATTCTAAAAGATTTTTTCCAAGAGCAAGGTTTTGGTAAATGGATATTTAATTGTAGTTTATCTAGTGATTTTGGACTTCCTTATGGGGGTGCTTATAGTGCTTCTAAAGCTGCACTTGTAAATATCTTACAATCAATTCATCCAGAATTAAAAAGAAAAAATATAGAACTTCAAATTATTAATCATGGCTTTGTAAATACAAGACTTACTAAAAAAAATGATTTTGAAATGCCTCAACTTTTAGAACCTATTGATGCTGCTAAAATAATTGCTTCACAAATAGAAAAAAACAAAGGCTTTGAAATAAGGTTTCCTTTTAAACTGGCACTATTTTTAAAACTTCTAAAAATTTTACCTTATTTTATTTCATTAAATATTACAAAAAGGCTTTTAAAATGAAAAATAAAGACTATTTAAAAGCATATTGTGAGTTTTTTGAAACTATAAATAAAGATACACAATTTGAAAAATATAACTATTTTTTTGATGAAAACTCTATTTTTCAAGACCCTTTTCAAAAAGTTGTAGGTGTAGAAAAAATTTATGAAGTTTTTCAAGATATGTATGAAGTTTTATATGAAGCTAAATTTATAGTATTAAGTCATAGTTGTGATGAAACACAATCTTTTATACATTGGATTTTTGAGTATAAAACAAAAAAAGATTCAGATTTCAACTCATTTGAGGGAGTAAGTATTGTAAAGTTTAATGATAATGCAAGGGTTTCTTCTCATGTAGATTATTGGGATGCTGCAAGTAATATTTATGAAAAAATACCTTTATTAGGTTTTATTTTAAGACTTATTAAAAAAAAGATAAGCATAAATGAATAAAGAACTTTCAAAATTAAAACTTTTTTCATACTCATTATTTGCTATTCCTTTAGCTATTTTAGGTTTACCTTTATATATTTATCTTCCAACTTTTTATGCAAAAGATGTTGGAATTGATATGGCATTAGTAGGAGCTACTCTTTTAATTGCAAGGGTTATTGATGTTTTTACTGATCCTATTATTGGAAGATTAAGTGATAAATATTTTAAAAGATATATTTTTATAATAATTGGTTCAATAATAGTGTTATTTTCATTTTATTTTTTAACTCATCCTATAAGTAATGCAAATGCTTTTTATTTGTTTATTTTTTCAGTACTTATTTATACTGGATGGAGTTTATTAACTATTCCATATTTTAGTTTAAGTGCAGAGATAAGTTTTAACAAAAATCATAATAATCTCCTAGCTTCAAGTAGGGAGTTTTTTACGATAATAGCTGTTGTTCTAGCTTTATTTTTACCCTATTATTATAATATCTCAAAAGATGAACAAAAATCTTTACTTTTAATGTGGGAGTTGGTGTTATATTTACTTCCCATTCTTTTGATTTTTTTAGTATTTGGAACTAAAAATACACAAAAAATAGATGCAGATATAACAATAAAAGAATCATTTGTATTCTTGAAAGAAAATAGTTTCAAATTTAGAAAACTCTTTTTTGCTTTTTTTATAAATAACATTGCAAATGCTATACCTGCAACTTTATTTATACTTTTTGTAACTTATGTATTAAATGAAAAAGATTCAATTGGAGTACTTCTTTTAGTCTATTTTTTATCAGGGGTTTTAGCTTTACCTTTTTGGTATTATATTTCTAAAAGATTTGGTAAAAAAAATAGTTGGATTTATTCTATAATCTTAGCTTCACTAGTTTTTTTATATGTTCCTTTTTTATCAGAGGGTGATTTTGTACCTTTTTTGATTGTATGTATTATCTCAGGCTTTAGTTTAGGTGCAGATATGTTTTTGCCCTCATCAATTCAAGCAGATATAGCACAAGAGTTTACAAAACAAAATAGTCAATTTACTGGAGTTTTATTTAGTTTTTGGGCTATGCTTACAAAATTAGCACTTGCAAGTGCGGTGGGAATTACTTTTATTATTTTAGGAGTTTTTGGTTTTGATTCAAATCCTCAATCTTCAACTTCGCAACTATTATTATCTTCTTTATATGGTTTCTTTCCTATAGCTTTAAAACTTCTTGCTGTAGTATTTATTCTAAAATCAAAACATCTTAAATATTAACTGACTATTTATAAGTACAAAACAGCACTAATTTACAATAAAATAACCATACAGGAGAAGAAAAGATGTTTTATAAGTTATTAATAATCATACTCTTTACATTAAATGCAAATGCATTAGAACCAGTAAAATTTGCAAGTATAGATAAATTTAGAGGCTTATGGTATGAAATAGCAAGAACACCAAACTTTTATCAAGAAAGCTGTGTTGCTTCTAGTGTGGAGTATGTTTTACAAGAAGATAACACATACAATATTTATAATAGATGTTTTGAAAATGAAATAGGTGGAAAGCTTATTGAATATTCAGGAGTTGGAAAAACAGCTTCAAAAAACAAAAAATCAATTTCTAAAATTGATATGACATATTTTTGGATTTTTACTAAAAGATATAATATTGTTTATATTGACCAAGACTATAAAAATGCAGTTGTTAGTGATGAAGATAAGAAAAATATTTGGATTATGAGCAGAACACCTAAGATGAAAAAAGAGAAATTAGATTTTATTTTAGAAAAACTTAAAGCTCATATAGATTTAAATAGATTGATATTTACAAAACAAGATAAACAAGGAAGACATAAATGAAAATAGCAGTTATAGGTGCAGGAATTAGTGGATTAGCAAGTGCATATTTACTTAGTAAAAAACATGAAGTTGATCTTTATGAAAAAGAGTCAAGATTAGGTGGGCATGCAAGAACTACAATTGTACAAGAAGATGATAAGGAGTTTGGTGTTGATACTGGCTTTTTAGTTTTTAATCATGAAACATATCCACTTTTAACTAAGCTATTTAAACAACTTGGTGTAAAGATTGAAAATAGCGATATGAGTTTTGGTTTTTGGGATAAAAAAACAAATGTAGCTTATAATGGTGATTCTTTAAGTGGATTGTTCTTTCAAAAGAAAAATATTTTTTCATATAATCATTATAAAATGATAATGGATATTTTAAAGTTTAATAAAAAAGCAAATAAAGATTTAGAAATAAATCATGAAGACTTAAATAAAAACTTAGGAGAGTATTTATCTATTTTTTCTGATGTATTTAAGCAAAGATATATTTTGCCTATGGGTGCTGCTATTTGGTCAACACCTGATACAAAAATGAATGATTTCCCTGCTAGAACTTTTCTTCAGTTTTTTAAAAATCACGGTTTACTTGGAGTTGGTACTCATCATCAATGGTTAACTGTAAGTAATGGCTCAATAAATTATGTAAAAAGAATATCAGAATATATTTCTGGAAAAATTGTAATTGATAGTAACATTGTAAAAGTAAAAAGAGAAAATAATAAAGTAGTTTTAGAAAATAGTGTTAATGATACTTTTTTTTATGATAAAGTAATATTTGCTTGTCATGCGCCACAAGTATTAGAGCTTTTAGAAGATGCAAGTGATGATGAAAAAGAGATTTTATCTTGTTTTTTATATAAGCAAAATAAAGCAGTTTTACATACAGATAAGAATGCTTTGTATCCAGATAAAAAAATCTATGCAGCATGGAACTATACAAATAATAAAGATAGAACAAGTGTTAGCTTATCATATTGGATAAATAGATTACAAAATCTAAAAACAAAAAAAGATTATTTTGTAACTTTAAATGAAGATTATAAATTCCAAGATTATATAGAAGAAGTTTCATATGAACATCCTCAATTTGATAGGAAAGCAATACAAGCACAAGAAAAAAGAGATTTAATAAACGGTAAAAACAACAGTTACTTTGCAGGTGCATACTGGAGATATGGTTTCCATGAAGATGGATTATATAGTGCAAATACAATTGCAAAAGAGTTTGGATGTGAATTATGAGTCATCAGTTTTTAGAAGGAAAGATATATCATAAAAGGTTTGAGCCAAAAGTACATGAGTTTACTTATGGTTTTTATCTTTTAGATATTGATTTAGGTGATTTTCAAAGTTTAAAAAATCAAAAATATTTTTCAATAAATAGATTAAATCTCTTCTCATTTTATGCAAAAGATCACTTTGGAAAAAATAATGATTTTATACAAAATGTAAAAGAATTACTCGAAAAATTTAATATAGATGAAGAAGAAGTAAGTTTAAGATTTATTACTCTTCCAAGAATTTGTAATTTTGTATTTAATCCAATAAGTTTGCTTTTAATAATAAAAGATGAAAAACCTATTTATATGTTAGCAGAAGTACATAATTATAATGGTGGAAATATAATATATGATTTGAAACTCCAAGAAGATGAAGACAATAAATATAGTGCAGTTATTACAAAAGATATGTATGTCTCACCATTTTTTAATAGAGATGGAACATATTTTTTTACCTTAATTTTAAAAGAAGATTTTTTAAGTTTAAAAATTGATTATCATGAAAAAAAAGAAAAAAGCTTAACAGCTGTTTTTAGTGGTAAACCTTTGACGTTTAGTAGTAAAAACATCTTAAGGCTTTTTTTTAAGTACTGGTTTTTAACAATATTTGTTGTTACAAGAACACTTTGGCACTCTTTAAAACTATATAAAAAAGGTCTAAAGTGGCATAGTCCTACAAAGCAAGATGAAACAAGGAGATTTTAGATGAAGAAGTTTTGGGAAAAGTTTGGATATGGCTTTTTATCAAAAATTGAAAAAGGAACTTTAGAAGTTGTCTTTTCAAATGGCAAAAAAGAGATTTTTGGAGATAGCTTTAATCCAAAAGCTACACTATATATAAAAAACAATAATTTTTTCAAAAAAGTTATGTTGTATGGAGATATAGGTTTTGCTGAAAGTTATATGGATGAAGACTTTGAAACAAATAATCTTACAAATCTGATTTCTATTGCTTTATTAAACTCTAATAAACTAGGCTCATTAAGTAGTGATGAAAAAAATAATAAACTAATTAATCTACTTCCTCAGTTTAATAGAATAAAACATATATTAAGAAAAAATTCAAAAAACAATTCAAGAAAAAATATTTCAGAACATTATGATTTGTCAAATGATTTTTTTAAACTTTTTTTAGATGATACGATGATGTATTCAAGTGCAGTTTTTGAAAATAAAGATGAAGATTTATTTGAAGCACAAAAAAGAAAAATATCATTACTTGCTCAAAAACTAAGAATAGATGAAAATTCACATGTTTTAGAAATAGGTTCTGGATGGGGTTCAATGGCATTACATCTTGCAAAAGAGAGAAAATGTAAAGTAACAACAGTAACTTTAAGTAAAGAACAAAAAGCCTTATGTCTAAAAAGATTTAAAGAAGAAAAAATTGAAGATGCCATAGAGATTTTACTAAAAGATTATAGAGATTTAGATGGCAAGTATGATGCAATAATAGCTGTTGAGATGTTTGAAGCAGTTGGAAGAGAATATTTTGATGTTTTTTTCAAAAAGTGCCAAGAGTTATTAAAGCCAAGTGGTGTTTTAGCAATGCAAGTTATTACTATGCCAGATTGTAGATATGAACACTATTGTAAAAGTACTGATTTCATTCAAAAATATATTTTCCCAGGAGGTCATCTTCCAAGTGTAGGAAAGATTTTAGATGTTACTTCAAAGCATACAAGATTGAATTTATTGCATATGGAAGAGTTTACAGAAGATTATGCAAAAACATTAAATATTTGGCATGAAAATTTTGTAAATAAACTTGCTGAGGTTAAAAAATTAGGTTTTGACAACTATTTTATTAGAATGTGGAAAATGTACTTAAACTATTGTGAAGCTGCATTTATAACACGAAATATAAATCTTGTTCAATTAGTATTTTCAAGGGATCAAAACATCTATTTAAATAAAGGATTAATATGAATTTAAAGATATTTTATACACTAGGATTTTGCTTTTTTTTAGGAGGTTGTGGATCTATGAAGATTAGTGATTTTAATAACACTACTCCCAAGTTTGTACCCCAAGACTATTTTGATGGTAAGCTAACTGCTTATGGTTTAGTGAAAAATAGAAGTGGAGAGATAATAAGAACTTTTAAAGGTGATTTAGTAGGAAGTTGGGATGAGAATGGTGTTGGAACTTTAGATGAAAGATTTGTTTATAATGATGGAGAAAAACAAACAAGAGTTTGGACTTTAAAACCAACTTTAGATGGTAAATATATAGGTACAGCAGGTGATATTGTAGGTGAAGCTACAATGTTAGTAAATGGAAATACGGTTATGATGGATTATACTATGGAAATCCCTTATAATGGTAGTACAATTAATATTGATGTGAAAGATTGGTTACACTTGCAAGAAGATGGTGTAATAATAAATCATTCAAAAATGAAGAAATTTGGAATAACTGTTGGAGAACTTGTAATTACTATAATAAAGGATTTTCCTAAGAACTAATTAGTTGAAATAAATGCAAAGTATTTTTATGATAATATTCGAAAATGATTAAACTTACACATAAAAATGAATTCAACTAATGCCTTTATCAAATTTAAACAAAGAACAACTAGAAGCTGCAACTTGTGAACCTGGATATAACCTAATAATCGCAAGTGCAGGTACAGGAAAAACCTCTACTATTGTTGGAAGAATTGCAAACTTAATTAATGCTGGAACAAAACCAGATGAAATTTTACTATTAACTTTTACAAACAAAGCAGCAGCTGAGATGGTACAAAGAGTTGCAAAATTTTTTGGAAAAGATATTGCTGCAAAAATTATGGCAGGTACTTTTCACTCTGTTTCATATAAGCTACTTAAAAAACTTGAAATAAATATTAATTTAAAGCAACCAAATGAGCTTAAAACACTATTTAAATCTTTATATGAAAAAAGAGTATTTTATAATAGAGATGATGAGGCAAATCCATATGATGGTGGCTATTTATATGATTTATATTCTCTTTTTCTAAACTCAAACGATGGTGAAGAGTTTGGAGAGTGGATAATGACTAAAAATGCTGCACATGAACTTTATACTCCAATTTATGAAGATGTAGTTTTAGAGTTTGATGATTTAAAGAAAAAATATGGTTATGTGAATTTTGATGATTTATTGGTTCTTATGTTAAATACTTTAAAAGAGAATGAGTTTGATTTTAAAGAAATTTTGGTTGATGAGTATCAAGATACAAACCCTTTACAAGGAAGATTACTTGATGGCTTTAAACCAAAATCACTATTTTGTGTTGGAGATTATGATCAAAGTATTTATGCCTTTAATGGTTCAGATATTGGAATTATTTCGACTTTTTCGACAAGATATCAAGGTGCAAATGTATATACACTTAGAAAGAATTATCGTTCATCAAGACCAATTTTAGATTTAGCATCAAAAGTAATAGAATACAATGAAAGAATCTATGAAAAAAATCTTCAAGTAATGAGAAATGATGTAGATATTAAGCCAAAGTTATTAGCTTTTAATGAACTCTTTGGTCAATATGAGTATATTTCAAAACTTATATCTCAAAGTAGCACGCCACACAATGAAATTGCAATTATTTTTAGAAATAATTCAAGTGCTGATGGTATAGAAGTAAACTTAAGAGAGTTTAGTATTCCTGCAAAGAGAAAAGGTGGAATGTCTTTTTTTGATGCAATGGAAGTTAAATTTATAATTGATATTTTAATGCTACAAATATCTCGTAATGACATGATGGCTTTTATTCATTTAATAGAGTATGGAAAAGGTATAGGAAAAGCAATTGCAAAAGATATTTTTGATGCACTAGTGAAATTAGGACATGGAAGATTATTTGATGGATTGTTTAATCCAGATGATAAGATAAAAAATCCATATGAATCAAGTAAAGTTAAAAATATTCAGTTGGGTTTATTTGATGATTTTATAGAGCTTGGAAGTTTAGCTAAGTTTAAAGATTGTGGATTTGAAGAGAGATTTTTATCAAATCCAATACTAAAACATCCAAAACTAAATGTTGAGGGTGCAAACTATTTGTATGATTTTTACAAGTTATTAAAAGAGTTAAAAAGAGTTAAAACACCAAGTTCTCAAATTGAGCATATTTTTAAAAGCCCACTTTTTAATAGAGTTAAAGAGATATTATCTACAAAAAGAGCGACTCAAAAAGATGGTACAGTAAATTTAGAACTTAAAAATAACTCCATTTCAAAAATAAATAGAAAAGCTGTTCTTTTAAAAAGATTATCAACACACTACACAGAACTTTCAAAGTTTATTAACTCAATGGTTTTAGGTGGAAGTGAAATGAGTGAGGGTGATGGTGTAAATTTACTTTCAGTACACGCAAGTAAAGGTTTAGAATTTAAAGAAGTTTATGTAATTGATTTAATGGATGGAAGATTTCCAAATAGAAAGCTTATGAGCAAAGGTGGAAGTTTAGAAGAAGAAAGACGACTATTTTATGTAGCAGTTACAAGAGCAAAAGATATTTTGTATTTAAGTTATGCAAAATATGACAGAATTAAAAAAATAGATTTTATACATTCACCATTTTTAAAAGAAGCAGGATTGATAAAAGACGCAGCTAAGAGTGAAGATTAGATAAGGTTTAATCTACTTTTTACTCTATTTTTACCAGAGTTCTTTGCACTATAAAGATGTGTATCTGCTTTTTGCAGCATTTCATCAATAGTTGAACAATTTTTTATATCACTTACCCCAAAACTAGCTGTTATATTAATATTTTTATCTTTTATTACAATATTAATATTTTCAATACTTTTTCTAATTTTATTGGCAATTTTTATTGCTTTATCTAAGTTTGTATTTTTTAATACTATTGCAAACTCTTCCCCACCTAATCGTCCAAAGATATCATCTTCAATAATATTTTGTTTTACACATTTACTAAAAGCAACTAATGCTCTATCACCTAAATCATGTCCGTAAGAATCATTTAATCTTTTAAAGTTATCAATATCAATCATTATTACACAAAGATCATTTAAGTTCTTATTTGTTTGTGAAAAAATATTTTGAGCATGCATAAAAAAATGTCTTCTATTCATAGTCTTTGTTAAAAAGTCAGTATGTGCTAAATCATATAGTTTTAAATTTACTTTTTCTAACTCTTTTAATGCAGAGCTAATTTGTAAAGTTCTTTCTTTAACTCTATTTTCAAGATTATTATTATGTTCTTTAAGAGTTTTTTGATAAATATATGTTGTATAAAATAGAAGTATTAAAAATAGTATTAAAAAAGCACAAAATATAAATATTGTATTCTCTCCTTCTTTCATAAATAAAGTCTTATTTTTTAGTTTTAAAGAGAATAAATAATGGCTTTGTTGACTATAAAAAGATACTTTTGTAGTTATATTTTGTATATCTATTTTTGTATTTAAAAATACTTTATCAAAAATCTTAGAATTAGATATATAATTATTATTCGAATAAATATGTTCATCAATTAAAGCTATTTTTTCAAAATTTAAAGCTAAGTTTTTCAGTTCTTTATTGCTGATTTGTTTAATTGTATAAATAAAAAAGTCTTTATTTATAACTTTTTTATTTATAAAAAAAAGTTCTGAATTTATATTTACAACAATTCCAAATGTTGGTAAATTAGAAAATGAGTTTAAAATCTTTTTTTCTAGATGTAAGATATTTTTTATTTTATGATTAGGATTTATCTTTTTTAAAACTATTTTAGAGTTTTTTTCAAACATTAAAAAATCTAAATCAAGAGTTTTCATAATAAAATCTGTTTTTTCAAGATTACTTTGTCTTAAGATATTTTTATAGTTTTTATTTAAGTTTATAAGATAGTCAATTTTCTTTTCATTTTCTAAAAGTTTATTTTCAATATTATGAACAAATGTTTCTAAATGTTTTAAGTTTTCTATCTTTTCTATGTTTATATATTTTTTCATTATTGTAAAGTAGCTAAAAAGTATAAATGTAATAGTTAATAAAGAGATTGTTATTACAAATAATATGGTTTTATTTTGTATGATTTTTTTCACTATTATTTTACTCTTGATATGGTGTGATTTGATTTGAATTTATAATACTACCATAAAAATCTAAAATTACTATAATTTATAGGTAAATTAATAAAATAAATTTCAATTGAGTTTAGTTAGGAAAACTATTTTATCATTTTTCTAGTTAAAGACTAAAATATGCATATAAAAAAACTAATTTTATTTTTTAATAAAAGAAATTACTATAATAATTCAAAATTATATTTAATATAATTTTATAATATGATTCTATAAGCCCCTTTTTTATTGCTACTTTAATGCTACCAATAAATATTATACTTGCAAAGTGATAAGAAAAATCAATGTTTCTAGTTAGTTGCTTGTAAATTTCAATAATAAATATATAATTGTAATTTTCTAGCTTAATTGTTGCAGTTTAAAGAGGGGAGCACATGAAAAACAGTAAGGTTATTAAGATGCGTAATCTTGATGTTAGTGAGGTAAAAGAGTCTTCCAGAAGAGACTTCTTTAAGAAGAGTATCTTGTATTCAGCAGGTGCATTGGGAGCAGGTTCATTTCTTTCACCTACAATTGCAAGTGCAAATGAAAAAGAGATAATGCAAGAAGCTCAATGGAGTACAAAACTTGGTGATCCAATAAATAAGAATTTATATGGTTTACCCTCAGCATATGAACATAATAATATAAGAAGAACTCATGATTTGTTATCTTCTGGTGATGCATATGCTTCTATATCAATGTGTCCAATACATGAATCAGAAGGAATTATTACACCAAATGGTTTATTTTTTACAAGAAATCATGGTGGAACTGCGCAAGTTGATCCAAATAAGTGGAGACTTATGATTCATGGTAAAGTGAAAAAGCCAATAGTTTTAACTTTAGATAAATTAAAAAAATATCCAAGTGAAACTAGAATATATTTTATTGAGTGTCCTGCAAATGGAAGTCCAGAGTGGAGAGGTCCTCAGTTTAATAGCTTACAGTTTATGAAAGGAATGATGAGTTCTGCCCAATGGACTGGAGTAATGTTAAAAACTATCTTAAAAGATATTGGACTTGAAAAAGATGCAGTTTGGATGCTAGCTGAGGGTAGTGATAATGCAAGTAATCCAAGAACAATTCCTGTTGAAAAAGCACTTGATGATGTGATGGTAGTATGGGCTCAAAATGGTGAAGCTTTACGTCCAGAACAAGGCTATCCTGTAAGACTTATTGTTCCAGGTTGGGAAGGTAATTTAAATACTAAATGGCTAAAAAGATTAGAGTTTTCTAATAAACCTTGGCACTCAAAAGAAGAGACTTCAAAATATACAATGCTTCAAGAATCAGGTAAAGCTATTAGATATTTTTGGGTTAATGAAGTTAACTCTGTAATTACTTCACCATGTCCTGAAAAGCCTTGGAGTGATCTAAAAAAAGGCGATTTAGTTGAAATTGAAGGACTTGCTTGGTCTGGAAGAGGAACAATTAAACATGTTGATATCTCTTTAGATGGTGGTGATAATTGGGTTGAAGCAGATTTAAAAGGACTTGTTTTACCAAAATCATGGACTAGATTTAGTTATATCATAAAATGGAAAGGGAAACCTTTATTATTAGCAAGTAGAGCAACTGATGATATGGGATATGTACAACCAACAATTGATGAAGAAACTTCTAAAGTTGGAGTAGAGTCTATTTATCACAGAAATGCGATAGTAACATGGGGAATTACAAAAAAAGGGGAGTGTAACAATGTACAAATTAGAAAACATAAAAAATCATAAAAATACGCTTCTAGGTTTTGCTTTTGCCATGCTTACAGCTAGTAGTTTAGCTTTTGCTAAAAGTGATATTGCTGTTGATGGAGGGAAAATTTATCCTACAAAAGATGGAAAATATACTCTTTATCATCAAAATTCACAAGATATAAAAAATTTTGATTTTGGAAGAAAAGCAACAAAAGATGAGATAAAAGCTTGGAATGTGGATGTTATGCCAGATGGAACAGGACTTCCAAAGTATGATACAAAAAGTGGAAAACCTGTATTAGATGAAGATGGAAATCCTAAAGTTGCACAAGGTAGTGTAGAGTGGGGTGAAGAAGTTTATGATGATAAATGTGCAAGTTGTCATGGAGAGTTTGGAGCAGGAGGTAAAGGTTATCCTACTTTAGCAGGTGGTTCTAAAGACTCTTTAAAACTGCAAAGATTAAATCCAGCACATATGAATCCAAATCCACAAGGACCTTTTAAAACTATTGGTTCTTATTGGCCATATGCAAGTACTCTTTTTTGGTATGTTCAAGACTCTATGCCTTATACAAATCCAAAAAGTTTATCAAATAGTGAAACATATGCACTAGTAGCATATTTATTATCTGTAAATGGAATAAAAATAGATGGTAAAGAGCTTGATTATGAATTTGTTTTAAATAAAGATAACTTTTCAAAAATAAAAATGCCAAATGAAGATGGTTTTTATCCTAAAGTTGATACTCCTAAAAACCCTAAACAAGGCGTGGAAAATATGAGAGAATTCTTTATAAATGCAAAAGCTTATGGTCTTGGAAAAAGATGTATGAGTGATTGTATTAAAGAAGATGTAAGCAATCTTGTTATGAAAGTTAAAAATGATTTATCACAAGATGCAAATCAAGTTTTATCAACAAAAAGAGATTTACCAAAAACAAAAGATAATCAAACTTCAAGTATAGGAAAAACAATTTATGAGTCTAAATGTGCAGTTTGTCATGGAAATGATGCTATTGGAGCACCTGTTTTAGGCGATAAAGAAGAGTGGGAAGATGTTTTACAAAAAGGTATAAAAACAGTTTATAACAATGCTTTAAATGGAATAAATGCAATGCCACCAAAAGGTGGACATATGGATATTTCAGATGAAGATATTAAAAAAACAGTTGATTATATGATTGAGTTAAGTAAATAAGAAAGGAGAGGTATTATGAAATTAAGTAAAAGTTTATTTCTTGCATTAGTTGCATTTACAGTTTTTTCTGTAAACGGTTTTGCTTCTAATAGTGAGCTAATAAAAGAGGGAGAAAAGATTTTTAATACAAAAGATCTTGGTAATTGCTTAGCATGTCATGCTGTAAATGAAAAAGAGGTTAATGGTCCAGGAACAATGGGACCAAAGCTTCAATATTTATCAGCATGGCCAGAAGATGCGTTGTATCAGAAAATCTATAATCCTTATACAACAAATCCTATTTCTGCAATGCCTGCATTTGGTAAAAATGGTTGGTTAAGCCATGAACAAATACAAGCATTAGTTGCATATTTAAAAACAATAAATTAATAAAGGAAAAATGATGTTAGAAAGAAGAAAATTTTTAGGACTTAGTGTATTGGCATTTGGTGTTGCTACTGCGCCAGTTAATTTAAGTGCAGTAAACTTTAGAGAAACAAAACCAAATCTTTGGAAAGCAACAAAAGTTGATGATGCAATAAAAGAGTTATTTGGTACTACAACTGCAACAAAGGGAAAAATAAAACTTAAAGCTCCTGATATTGCAGAAAATGGTGCTGTTATTCCTGTATCTTTTGAAACAGATTTAAAAGCTTCAAAAATAGCAGTTTTTCAAGATGCAAATCCAGAAAGTGCTGTTGCTGTATTTGATATACCTGATAATGCAATTATTGATTATGGTATTAGAATTAAGATGGCTGAAACAGGAACAGTTACTGTAGTTGCACAAGAAAATGGAAAACTATATAAAGTTTCAAAACTAGTAAAAGTAACAATTGGTGGATGTGGTGGTTGATTTTATTCAACTTTTAATTAACAAATAATATCAATATGAAAAGGGATGTAAAATGGCAAAAACAAGAATTAAAGCAAAAGAAAAAAAAGGTGTTGTAACTGTAAAAACTCTTTCAAAACACCCAATGTTAAGTTATGTAGAAGCGAAAAGAGCTAAAAAAGAAGTTAATTTTATTACACATTTTATGGCAGAAGCTAATGGAAAAGTAGTTTATGAAGTGTCAACTTCACAGTTTTTATCAAAAGACCCTTATATGAAGTTCAAATTCACAGGTGCAAAAAAAGGTGATGAAATTACTATTACGTGGGTTGATTTAAAAGGTAACAAAGACGTAAGTACAAAGAAAATTAGATAAATACTTAAAAAAGTTTTTTTATAACAAGGAGAGGGCATGTTAACTAGACTACTAAAAGCTAGTGTTTTAACATCATTTGCATTTTTTTCTTTAAATGCAACACAATTTGATGTACAAGCACAAAAAGACAAAAAAGAGTTAGTTAAGTATTTTGAAGCAAAATTTCAAGATCCTTATAAGAACAAAAATACATTTTTTCCATACTCACCAGAAGAAGAGTTAAAAGATGGGTATGAGAAAGGATTAAAACATATGGATTTTGGTATAGGAAGTTATTCTTATGCCAAAGATGCAAAAGAACAATATGAAGCAATTAAAGAGTTTCCACCTTATGAAGATAAAATAGAAGATGGAGAAGAACTTTATACTAAAGAGTTTGCAAATGGGAATTCTTTAAAAACTTGTTTTCCTGATCCAACTATTGGAGGCGATTATCCATATTTTGATACAAACAGAAAAGAAGTTATTTCTTTAACAACTGCAATAAATGAGTGTTTAGAATCAAATAATGAAAAAAAATGGAATGCAAAAAAAGGGAAAATGGCAACTTTTCAAGCATTTTTAGCATATTCAACTGCAGAAGCACAAAAGAAGATGAATATAAAAATCCCAACAAAAGAAGCACAAGAAGCTTATGAAAGAGGTAAAGAGTATTATTATACTCAAAGAGGTTACTTGAAACTTTCATGTGCAACTTGCCATATTCAAGGTGCTGGACAAAGAGTTAGAAATGAAAAGCTTTCTCCTTTATTGGGACAAATTACGCATTTTCCTGTTTATAGATTAAAATGGGGCGGTTTAGGGACACTTGAAAGAAGAATGTCAGGATGTGTAAAAGACCAAGGACAAGTACCACCTAAAAATGATAGTAAACAAATGCATGAATTACTATATTTTATGGCATATATGTCAAATGATATGCCAATAGATGGTCCAGATGTTAGAAAGTAAAAGGAGATAATCATGAATAAGTTACTAAATATTTCACTTGTATCAATAATTACTATAGTTTTTGGTGCTTGTGCATCTTCATCTTCTCCTAGTCTATCATCAGTAAAAGATATTGATGTAGAAAAGGTTTGTAGTGTTGAAAATAATGGTATAGAAAAAGTTATACAAACAGCAAAAAAGTATAATGAAATTGCAAAGAAGAATGAATTGGAGTTTAGAAGACTGGGAGTTAATAATACAGATTTAATAATTTCAGTTGAGGAAGCCATTAAAACAGGTGCAAAAGAGGTTAATCCAAAAGATTTTAAAGGTAAAGCTTCTAAAACAAAACTTCCTGTTGAGTTTGGAGCAATTAGAGCTTGTAAATTTGCGATATCTGCATTGACACAAGCAAATGAAGCAAAAACAACTTGGAGATTAGCTGTTCCTGGTGATGGATATGAATATTAATTTGAAAGGGAAAAATATGAGTTTATTAAAAAAGATTTTAACAATATCAATGCTTACACTATTTTGTTTTTCATATAGTCAAGCAGAAAGTGATAACTATGTACCAATTGTACCAGGTGTTAAATCTGTTGAGATTACATTGAATAATGAAACATTTACATTAAGTAGGGTCCAAGATAAAAAAAATAAGATAATTGATCTTTATTCATATACAAGTTTTGGTGTTCCTCAACCAATGATTTTAGCAAAAGGTGTTGAAACAATTGGAGAAATTGAGTTAATAGATTATATGAAAAAAGCACAAACTGATTCTAGTATTGCGATTATTGATACAAGAACTCCTGGATGGTATGTAAGATTAAGAATTCCTGGTGCTGTAAATGTTCCATATACAAATTTTAATTATAAAGATGATGCAATTGATATGATGGAAGATTATATGGGTGTTATAGTAAAAAGTGATGGAACATTGGATTTTTCAAAAGTAAAAACTGTTGTTCTTTATTGTAATGGTTATTGGTGTGGACAAACTCCAACTATGGTTAAGTATGCAAAGTATTCATTAATTAAAATTGGTTTCCCAGCTGAAAAAATAAAATACTACAGAGGTGGAATGCAAGCATGGACATCTTTAGGATTTACTGTTACAGGTGATGCAGCAAAATAAAAGGATAGTTTAATGAGTAAGTTTAGCAGAAGAGAGTTTATTTATATGATGGCAATGCTTGGAGCATCTCCAATTTTTGCCAACTCTCATACAAGAATGACAAATACAGGTAATTTAGAAGATTATTATAAATTAAAGCCATTTGGAAATGCAAGGCTTATGCATATGACTGATTCTCATGCACAACTTTTGCCTGTATATTTTAGAGAGCCAAGTGTAAACTTGGGATTTTATGATAACTATGGTAAACCTCCTCATATTGTAGGAGAAAAGCTTTTAGATTATTATGGAATTAAAGGAAATAAAAGGCTTGAGTATGCTTATTCTTGTGTAAACTTTGAAAAGTATGCAAAAGCAATTGGAAGAACAGGTGGTTATGCACAAATTAAAACTGTTGTGGATTTTTTGAAAAATAGTTTTGGGGAAGAAAAAACTCTTTTACTTGATGGTGGGGATACTTGGCAAGGAAGTGCAACTGCATTGTGGACAAGGGGTAAAGACATGGTAGGAGCTATGAATTTACTTGGTGTTGATATTGCTGTTGGGCATTGGGAATTTACTTATAAAGCACAAGAAGTACTTGATAATGTAAAAGATTTAGATGCTGAGTTCTTAGCTCAAAATGTAAAGGTTAAAGAGGCTGCATTATTTGAAGAAACAGAAATAGCAATGCAAGCTTATGATGAAGATTCTGGACATGCCTTTAAACCATATACTATTAAAAAAATGGGTAATGCAAGAGTTGCTATTATTGGACAAGCCTTTCCTTACACAACTATTGCAAATCCTCAAAGATTTATTCCTGATTGGAGTTTTTCAATCAATGATGGGGGAATGCAAGAGCTTGTAAATGAAATAAAAGAGAATGAAAAACCAGATGCTGTAATTGTTCTTTCTCACAATGGCTTTGATACTGATAAAAAGTTAGCAAATGTGGTTACTGGAATTGATTTTATTATGGGTGGACATACTCATGATGGTGTTCCAGAAGCAGTTCCTATTAAAAATGCCAATGGTGTTACATATGTTTGTAATGCAGGTTCAAATGGTAAGTTTTTAAATGTATTAGATTTAGATATTCAAAATGGGAAAATCAAAGACTTTAAATTTACTCTTCTTCCAATATTTTCTGATTTAATAAAAGAAGATAAAAAGATGAAAGAGTATATTAAAAGTGTAAGAAAGCCATATTTAGAAGATTTAAATAGAGAAATTGCAACAACTGATATAACTTTATTTAGAAGGGGTAATTTTAATGGTTCATGGGATCAAATAATCTGTGATTCTTTACTTGAAGTTAAGCAAGCACAAATCTCTTTATCTCCTGGATTTAGATGGGGAACATCTGTGTTACCTGGACAAGTTATAACTTTTGATGATTTGATGACACAAACAGCTATGACATATCCTGAAACATACGCAAGAGATATGAAAGGTAGTGATATAAAGTTAATACTTGAAGATGTAGCTGATAATCTATTTAATGAAGATCCATTTTATCAACAAGGTGGAGATATGGTAAGAACAGGTGGAATTTCTTATAAAATCAATCCAACTGCTAAAATTGGTAATAGAATTTCATCTATTACACTTACAAGTACAGGTGAAAAAATAGAAGCAAATAAATCATACAAGGTTGCAGGTTGGTCAACTGTTGGATCAAAATCTGAGGGTGAACCAATTTGGGAAACTGTTGAAGTTTATTTGAAAAATATAAAACATATTGGAAAACTAAATGTTGATACACCTGATATTGTCGGTGTAAAAGGTAATCCAGGAATTGTTTAAAGCAAAAAGTATAAAGAAATTTCTTTATACTTTTTCAAATTTATAAGGTTTTATAAAAGATTTTATAAATTTGAAAAGGGGTAAAAATGAGAAAAGTAGTTTTTTTTATTTTATTTGTAAACCTATTTTTATTTGCTTCTTATGAAGAGGGTAAAAAGGTTTTTGAAAATAAGTGTTCTTCATGTCATCAACAGTTTATTGAAATAAAAAAAATAAAAGAGAATTTCTTTGAAAAAGATAATAAACTTTTAAATTTGAAAGCTCCAACTGCAAATATGCTAGCATATGCGATTATGGATAGTCCCAAAAAGATTGGAGATCCAAATGATAGTGAAATGAGAGAAATAGAAATTGAAGAGTATTTAAAATCATATTTAATAAAGCCAGATAAGTTTAATAGTATTTGTGATGAACATATTTTGAAATATTATGATGTAAAGCCTAGTATGAAAGGAGAGTTAAGTGATGATGAGTATGTAAACTTAGCAATCTTTTTTATGCAATATAGCAAACATAATAAAAGTAAAAAGACAATTAAGGTAAATAGTAATTTTGATGAAGATGAGATTGTATTAAAAGCGCAACAAAATAATAAACTTATTTTAATTTATGCAACTTCAAAAAGCTGTTATTATTGTAAAAAAATGGACAGAGAAGTTTTTAGTGATACAAAGGTTCAAAAAAGTTTAAATAGTAACTATATTCTACTTGAAGTTGATGTAGATAACAAAGCTTTGCCTTTTAATCTTAGAAAGTATTATAAAAGAGTGACTCCTAGTTTCTTTGTTTTAAATAGTAATGCAAACTTATTAAAAACATATGTTGGAAGTTGGAGTAAAAAAGATTTTTTAGATATTTTAAAAGAGAATATAAAATGATAAGTTTAGGAAAAGTATTAGGCACATTTAGTGCTAAAAAAGATTTACAAAGTTCACCAAGACCACAATTAAAAAGATTAAATCTTATTACAGGATATGGAATAGCTTTTGATAAGTTTGCAGGAAAAGATCTTAATAAATCTGTAATGATTGTAGGAATAAAAGCTTATGAGATAGCTAAAGAGAATAATATTGATTTAGTTTATGGAAGTTTGGGTGAAAATATTCTTTTAGATTTTGATCCACATGAGTTTAAAGTAGGAGATATATTTTATATAAATAATTGTGCAATACAAATAACTGAAAGTTGTACTGTTTGTAAGCATTTAAGTAAGTTTGATAATAAGTTGCCAAAGCTTTTAAAAAATAATAGAGGCTTGTATTGCAAAATAATAAGTGATGGTGAAATAACAGAGCAAATGCAAGTAAAAATCAAAGGATAAATTATGAGAATGTTGGTTTTAGTTTTATTAATAAGTATAGTTTGTTTTGCAAGGGATTTTTCAAATCCTAAACCTAGTTTTGATGAACCAAGAAAAGTTGTGTACTCTTTGCATGTAGGTGATTTAGAAACAATAAATCATACCTTGAGTTCTATGTATAATATACTAAAAGAGTATCCAAGTGAGAGTTTAAAAATTGTAGTTGTTGCATATGGAAAAGGTGTAAAATCTTTAAAAAAAGATTTTGATAAAGCAACTCTTACAAGAATTAAGTCTTTAATGCAATATGATATTGAGTTTATAGTTTGTAAAAATACAATGGAAACTATGAATTGGAAAGAAAAAGATTTTATTAATGGAGTTGATTTTACTCAAGCAGGTATTGTTGAGGTAATTGAAAGACAAGTTGATGGATATATAGGAATTACAGCTTATTAAAAGGAGAACAAATGTTTATAAAAAAACTTATTTTTACTATATTTGTAGCAAGTGGATTATTAAATGCTTCTACTGTTACAAAAGAAGCATGTGAGAAAAAAGGAGAAAGTTACATTTTTGCTGGTGGTGAGTGTATAAACTTTAAAAAGTATAATGGAGAGACAAAAGGTAAGTTAAATATAGTTGTTCATGGTAAATGGGATGAAAATACCAACACATTAGGAAGATATGCTCCTTTTGCTGAAAATTTATCTTTTGAAACAGATATAAATACGGTTGCTATTGCGCTTCCTGGATACTCAAACTCTTCAACAAATAATATAAAATCACTTTCAAGTGGTGATAATCTTGCTTTTACTAAAGAGTATGTTGAGTTATTGTCTTCATTGGTTTCACAACTAAAAACAAAATACAATGCAAATATAGTAACTTATATAGGACATAGTGCAGGTTGTACAATGGGAATAAATCTAGTTGGAGAAAAACCTTTTTTAATCAATAATCTACTTTGTGCTGGTGGAAGTTATAAACTTGATAAAAAAAATAAATCTGAAGATAAAATTTCTGCTATGGATGTTATTGATAATATTGATAGACGAACAAAAATTGCTTTAGTTTATGGAAGTGAAGATAAAATATCAACTCCAAAACAGACAAAAGATTTTTATGAGTTTGCTAAAAAAGAGGGTTTAGATGTAAAACTTGTAGAAGCAACTGGTTCACAACATTTGGATTTAGATATGACAGAAGCTTCAGTAAATGCAATAGTTGAATTAGTTGAGTAGTAAAATGGATAAAAAAAGAGAAATTTTATTTAATTTAAATAACTTTTTATTGTCAACATCTATAGTTTTAGATTATGTAAATAATGAAAAAAAAGCTACACAGTTAGGGCATTTGAAAAGAGTTAGTTATATAGCTTTAAGTTTAGGAGTTATATTAAAACTAGATAATAAGCAACTTAGTGATTTGTGTTCTTACTCTTTATGCTCAAGCTTAGCTTTAAACCAAAGTAGTGATAATAAATCTTTATGCGAATTATCAAATGAGTATGTAAAAGATTTTCCTTTTATACAAGAACAAAAAGATATATTGCTTTATCAAAAAGAACATTTTGATGGAAGTGGAACTTTTGGCTTAAAAAATGAACAAATACCTCTGTTTTCTCAAATCATTTTTTTTGCAACAAGCTTGGATGAAGAGTTTGACTTATCAAATTTTAATCCAGCAAAAAAAGAGAAAATATTAAACTATGTAAAGTTAAATGAAAATATACTTTTTTCAAAACAGATTGTAGATAGTTTTTTTAAGCTTAATGAGTCAATTAACTTTTGGTTAGACTTACAAAGTGAATCAGATATTTTATTGTTTATTTATACACTACTTGAAGATTTTTCACAAGCATTAGAGTTTGAACAATTATTAAAAATTGCAAAGATTTTTCTAAAACTTGCTGAACCACAAAGTAAATTGATTGAATATGTAGGAAAAATTAGTGATTTTTATGCCTTAGAATACAAAGATAAAATAACACTACAAATAGCTGCAGGTTTTTGCAAGATTGGAAAACTAGTAGTTCCTAATGACATACTTCAAAAGATTGAACCTTTAGATATATATGAAAAAGAACAAATTAAAACATATCCATATTATACAAAAAAAGTTTTGTCTAATATCATGGGATTTAATGACATTGTATCTTGGGCTTTGAAAGTTCAAGAAAGATTGGATGCAAGTGGATATATTTTTGGTTTTGAAAACAAAAGTTTAAGTTTTAAAGATAGGGTTTTAATTAATGCAAATGTTTATGATGCTTTATTACAAGAAAAAGCTTATAGAAAAGCCTATAGTAAAGAAGAAGCAATAAAAATAATGAAAAACGAATCCTCAAAACTTGATATTTCTATCACAAATGACATAGCAATTATATTTAAAATATGAGATTAAATAAAATATTTATAAATCCATACTAAGTAAAATATAGATATAATCGCGCATATTTAATTGATAGGAATTTTAATGAGTGAAAAATACGAACCGTCAAAAATAGAAGATAAATTTTATAAAATATGGGAAGATAGAGGATATTTTGAAATAGATGGAAACAAATCTATTCAAGAAAAAGATAAAAATTTTGCGATTATGATGCCACCTCCAAATGTTACTGGAAGCCTACATATTGGACATGCACTTACATTTACTTTACAAGATATTGTTACTAGATATAAAAGAATGGATGGCTTTAAAACTTTATGGCAACCAGGAACTGATCATGCTGGAATTGCTACACAAAATGTTGTTGAAAAACAAATTTTAGCTGAGGGTAAAACTAAAGAAGAGGTAGGAAGAGAAGAGTTTTTAAAAAGAGCTTGGAAGCAAAAAGAGACAAGTGGTGGAAATATTGTTCATCAAATGAGAAAACTAGGAGTTACTCCTGCTTGGAAACGTGAACGATTTACTATGGATGAAGGTTTACAAGAAGCTGTAAAAGAGGCTTTTGTATCTTTATATAATGAAGGGCATATTACTCAAAATAATTACATGGTAAATTGGTGTACACACGATGGTGCACTTTCTGATATTGAAGTTGAGCATGAAGAAGTAACTGGAAACTTCTATCACATGAATTATAATTTTGCTGATGGAAGTGGACATATCACAGTTGCTACTACTAGACCTGAAACATACTTTGGTGATACTGCTATTATGGTACATCCAGATGATAAAAGATATACAGATATTATAGGAAAAGAAGTACTTCTTCCTTTAACAAATAGAAAAATCAAAATTATTACTGACTCTTATGTTGATATGGAGTTTGGAACAGGTATTGTAAAAGTTACTCCAGCTCACGACCAAAATGACTACGAAGTTGGTATTAGACATAACTTAGAATTTATTAAAGTATTTGATGAAAAAGGTATTTTAAATGAATACTGTGGAGAGTTTGCAGGACTTGAAAGACTAGAAGCTAGAAAGCCAATTGTAGAAAAACTACAAGCTGAGGGTTATATCGTAAAAATTGAGGAACATGTTCACCAAGTAGGACATTGTTATAGATGTAAAAATATTGTTGAACCATTTATTTCTCAACAATGGTTTTTAAGCTCAGATATGGCTCAAGAATCTATTAGAAAAACAAAAGAGATTACAAAAGAGAGAGCAAAAAGTGGTGAGCACAATGGAACACTATTTCATCCATCTCATTGGATAAATTCATATACAGCTTGGATGGATGAATTAAGACCATGGTGTATTTCAAGACAACTTTGGTGGGGACATAGAATTCCTGTATTTACATGTGATGATTGTAATCACCAATGGGCTGATAAAGCTGATGAACCAGAAGAGTGTCCAAAATGTAAAAGTAAAAAATATACTCAAGATCCAGATGTTCTTGATACTTGGTTCTCATCTGCACTTTGGGCAATGTCACCTTTAGGTTGGGGAAATAATGAAAAACAAAAAGATTTATATAACTCAACTGATGAAGCAGACTTTTATCCAAATAGTTTATTAATTACTGGTTTTGATATCATGTTTTTTTGGGTAGCAAGAATGATGATGATGGGAGAACACTTTAAAAAAGAGTTACCATTTGAAGATATTTATATGCACGCATTAGTAAGAGATGAACATGGAGCAAAAATGTCTAAAAGTAAAGGTAATGTAATTGATCCACTTGATATGGTAAATGAACATAGTGCTGATATTATAAGATTTACTTTAGCATATCTTTGTGTTCAAGGAAGAGATATCAAACTAGGTGCTAAAAACTTAGAGCAATTTAGAAACTTTACAAATAAACTTTATAATGCTTCAAACTTTTTACAACTAAATGTGGATACTTTCCCTGATTTAAAAGATATACAAATTAAAACACCACTTGGTATTTATATGCAAAGTAGATTAAGTGATGCAGTTGATGAAGTAAGAACTACTTTAGATACATATAAATTCAATGAATCTGCAAGTACTTTATATAAGTTTGTATGGAATGAGTTTTGTGATTGGGGTATTGAGTATGCAAAAGCTAGTAAAGAATCAGTTATTGAACTTGGAGCAATTTTTAAAGAGACATTAAAAATAGTAAGTCCATTTATGCCATTTATTTCTGACTTTTTATATCATAAATTAAGTGGAACATCTCTAGAAGAGGGTGAATCATTAATGATTACAAACTTTCCAAAAGAGATAAAAAAAGATGTAAAAGTTGAAGCAGATTTTGCCATTATTCAAGAAGCTATTGTATCAGTTAGAAGAGCAAAAGTTATCATAGATATGGGTAATAGTAAGATTGCAAAAGCATATATTAAACTTGATAAACAAATTGATACAACTATGGCAAAGCCTTTTATAGAAAAACTTGCAAAAGTTGAAAATATAGAGTTTGTTGATGCAAAAGTAGAAAACTCTATAACAGATGTAAGTGATAATTTAGAAGTTTATTTACCAACAGGTGAGATTGATATGACACCTATTATTAATAAACTAACTCGTCAAAAAGAGAAGTTAGAAAAAGAAATAGGAAAATTATCAGGAATGTTATCAAATGAAAGATTTGTAGCAAATGCTCCTGCTAATGTTATAGAAGAGAATAAAGCTGGATTATCTTCAGCAAAAGAGAAACTTGTAAAAGTAGAAGCTGAACTTAAATCTTTGAGTTAATACTTAATCTTTTATGAAGACCTTTTTGGTCTTCATTTATTGAACTTAACTTTAAAACCTACTCATTATTATTTTAAAATAAAAACAAAATCATTAATTTTTATACAAGGAAAGATGTATTTTATGTATCAATATGTTAAAATAAGGTAAATTTATAATTCTTACAAAAGGAAGCTAAAAAGTGTACAAAAATCTTATATTTATATATGTTTTAATTATACTTTTTAGTGGCTGCGTATCAAATAATAATATAAAGAAAGTATTTCAAACACACAAAGCAAATCAAATTTCTAAAGATTACAATAAAATAATGAATTTTTTGCATGATTATAAAGTAAAACTTGATAAAAGAAATCCAAGGTATTACAATAAAACTTTAGAAAAAGCTATTTATAGACAAATAAATAATAATAAAACCTTTGTAACTTTAAGAGATTTTGATGGAAAAAAATTGAAAAACTTTAAACAATATCTTGATTTGGCTTTTGATGAAAAAGGTATTTTAAATAGAAATGATTATTTGGTACTTGGAGTTTATTATATGATTTATGATGCTTACTCCATTGCAGGACAACATAAATTTACAGCATTAAATTATAATAAAGAAAAATTAGAAAAACTTTATAAGAATCTGTATATTTTAAAATGGAAAATAAGAACTTCAAAAGATATAAATGGTAACTATTTATTTTTAACTTGGCAAAATAATTGGCAAGTTGAATATATGCAAAAGAAATTTGATGATTTAAATAAATTAAAAAAGTTAAAATCAATTATTGAAAAAAAAGAGAGTTTATTATCACACTCTAATTTCTCTTTTGAAGTGTTACTTTCTCTTATGATACATAAAGTAGAAAATAGTTTAGAAGATATTGGTGCTGAACCCTCAGATATTACTCTTGATACATTAACATCATTAGTATTTATAATTTAAGAGTAAAAATGAAAAATCTAAAAAAATATCTTTTTTTATTATTGCTTTTTTTTAATTTTTTGTATTCTGAAACTTTAGTTATTGAAAATAGTAATAATGAAATTAGAAGTTTAGATAAATATTTAACATACAATAAAAATGATTTTCCTATTGAAACTATAATACATGAAAACTTTAGAAAATTTAATATTCATGATAATTCAAATTTTAAATTTTCACAAAATATTTACTGGTTAAAATTAGAAATTAATAATAAATCTTCCAAACAACAGCTTTTTAGAATTGATAACTTTTTAATTGATGAGCTTAATATTTATTTTTTTAAAGATAGTAAGTTAATCAAAAAATATCAAAATGGCATAAAATACAATTACTTATGTGAGTTTTCAGACTATAATAGATATGCATATGAGATACCAAAAGGTAAAAGTACACTTTATATTAAAATCGATTCCTCTTTTTCTCTTTTAATTCCTATGCATATAGTTTCAAAAGAAGAGTTTTATAAACAAAGAGATTTTGAAAATATATTTAACAGCTCATTTTATGCTGCTTTATTTTTAATGTTTTTTTATAATTTTTTTATATTTTTAGTTTCGAAAGTAAAAATTTATAAATATTATTTAGGCTACATTATAGGAGTATTTGGTTTTTTATTTTTTTATGATGGGTATTTGACTTATCTTCTATTTTCATCAACTCCTATATTAAATGAATTTTTATCTTGTGTCTTTTTTATAATAACTTTTATATCAATTGCGAAGTTTTCTTCCAATTTATTTCAAAGTAGAAGAAATGCATTTGTTTTATATAGAATTTTAATGCTTACTTCAATTTGTATTCTTCCTTTAGTTTCAATAATTGGATTTTTTATTGCATTACTTGATGCATCTTTTCTTTATTTGATTCAAAAATATTTGCTTTTATGTACAATATTAATTACATTATTGATAATTTCTATTGCAATTAGATATCTAATTATAACAGAAGAGAAAATTTCTAAAATATATGCTTTTATTTGGACAATATTTATGGTAGTTACCTTAACATTTATAGTAAATATTGTTTTAGGTTTTATTGATACAAATTTAATGACAAAAATCCTGAAAGTTAATATTTTATTGGAAATTGTTATGATGTCACTTTTAATTGCATATAGATTAAAACTAAGTAATGAAAAAAATTTAAAGTTGAAAATAAAAAATAAAGAACAAGAACTTTATATACTTAGACAAACAAGATTAGCCTCATTTGGTGAAGTTTTAAACTCAATTGTACATGAATGGAAGCAACCATTACATAGAATAAATATGATATCTTTAAATTTAGAAACAACATATAATAAAAAAAATCTAACAAAAGAGTATTTGTCCAATCAATTAAATGAGATTGAACTACAAACAAAATATATGAATGATACTGTTACTCAATTTTTAGACTATTTTAGTCCACAAAAAAATAAAGAAGAGTTTTATTTGATTGATTGTGCAAAAAAAGCAATTAAATTATTAGATATAAAATTTAATAAAAATTCAGTAAATCATTTGATAAACTGTAAAAATACTAAAATCAAAACAGTAGGGTACAAAAAAGAGTATATTCAAGTTATAATTATATTATTGAACAATTCAATGGATGCAATAATAAAAGAAAAAATTAAAAATCCAACGATTACTTTGGAGATTATAGAAGAAAGACATAAAGCAATTTTTTCTGTCATAGATAATGCAGGAGGAATAAAAGTAAAACCAATTGAGAAAATTTTTGATGCAAATATTTCAACAAAAGATGAAAAAATAAATTCAGGAATTGGACTTTTTATTGCAAAAAGAATAATTGAAGATAATATGAATAAAAAATTAATTTGTAAAAATCATGGCAATGGCGCAAAATTTAGTATTATAGGATGAAAAAATGAAACTTTTATTTGTAGAAGATGATGAACTTTTGAGAAAAAGTTATAGTATTTATTTAGAAGAGTTGTTTGATGAAATAATCGAAGCAGCAGATGGTAAAGAGGGCTTAGAGATGTATTATAAACATAAGCCAGATATAATTATGCTTGATATAAGTATGCCTTTTATAAATGGCATGGATGTTGTAAAAGAGATAAGAAAAGAAGATAAGGATGTTACAATTATCGTGCTTTCTGCACATAGTGATAAAGCATATTTATTTGATGCAATTGAATTAAATATTTTTAAATATTTAGTTAAACCTCTTCCAAGAAGTCTTTTTAAAGATTCAATTTTAAAAGCCATTGAAAATAAAAAAGGTATAAATCAAGAGAATATAGTCCATTTAGAAGATGGCTTTACTTGGGATAATTATAATAAAATATTGAAAAAAGAGAATAAAGAAGTTGATTTAACAAAAAATGAATATACTATTTTAGGAAAGTTTTGTAATGAAGATGTACATTATTTTACACTAATGGACTTATTTAAATCTATTTATAGTGAAAATGAAGAGTATAGTGAAAATAAAATCATGATGATTTTAAAAAGATTTAGAAAAAAAACTTCAACTAAAATTATTAAAAATATATATGGAATGGGATATAAATTTAGTATTTTAAAGTAGAGAAAACTCTACTTTAGTTTATGTGAAATAGTATAAAGAACGGGAAGGTATACAAGATTTAGTATTGTTCCCCATGCTAAACCAAACCCAAGTGCAATGGCTATTGGTTGGAATATAACAGCTTGACCTGTTGGAAAGAAGATAAGTGAACTCATACCAATTAGTGTTGTTATTGTTGTAAGAATAATTGGTCTAAATCTTTTTGATGCTCTATAAAAGATTTGTTCTATATTTTTTGCTTTTTTCAAGTATGTCATCATAATAATTCCATCATTTATTACAACTCCTGCTAATCCAAGTGCTCCAATAATTGATGGCATAGAAAGATTTAATCCCATTAGTTTGTGCCCAATTAATACACCTAAGATTGAAAAAGGAATAATACTCATTAGTATAAAAGTATCTCTAAAAGAGTTAAATAAATAAAGCATAGCAAGCATTATTAATAATAGTGCAAGTGAAGTAGCATAAAGCATATCATTTTTTAAATCTTTTCTTTTTTCTGCTTCACCTTTAAATATTAATCTTACTCCATTCTCTTCTATCTTGTTTAATGTGTCTTCTATTTTATTAGTAACTTCAGAAGCTGTAACAATATCAGAGTTTACATTTGCATAAACATAAAAATTCTTTTGTGTATTATCTTTTACTAATTGCTCAAATGATCTAATAATATCAAATCTTGCTATTTCATAAAGTCTTACAAACTGCCCATTTGGCAATGGTATTTCGACATTTTTAAAGTTTTCATAATTGTCTTTATTTATACTTCTTATTTTAATATCAAGCATCTCTTTTTCATCAAAAGAAACAGACTTTTTCTTTTCTAAATATAAATTTGACAAATATGAACCAATAAAACTCTCCGTTAATCCTAACTTTTGTCCATAGTCATTTACTTTTATTTTAATCTCATCAATACCAAACTTTAGTGAATTTGAAGTAGAAACTACACCATTTATTGATTCGATTTTTTTAGTTAAAAGTTCTACATTTTTAATTATTTTTTGATTGTCATCTGAAATTAAACCAATTTTTATATCTGATTTAACTGGACCTACTTTTTTTTCTAAAATAACTAATTCACTTAAATTAAATTTTTCTTTGTATTTTTTTTCTTCCAAAAATTTATTTAATTTTTTTGCAATAACTTTTGACTTTTCAGTTCTTTCTCTTCCTTCTTTATCATAATAAAAACTTAAATAAGGAGTTACATATTTGTCTAAAAAGTTCATTTGCTTTAATTTTTTTAACTCAACTGTCATATACATTACATAAGGAAATCTTTCTGTATTACTTCCTGTATCTCTTCTAAAACCAGCGACTGAGTCAATACTTCTAATAAAAAATCTTTTTTCTTCTTTTATCAAATCTGCTTCAATACTTTGAACTATTTTATATGCATCTTCAAGCTTTGTATTTTCATTTGCTTTTATTGATATTTTTATATCAGTTGCATCAAAATTTGGAAACATTTGAAATTTTGAACTTTTAATAGCCATAAATGTAATAATTGGCACTAGTATTATAAAAAGAAGTAAAAAAGTTTTTTTCCATCTCATAAAAAAGTGAATTATTTCACTATATATTTTATTTGCTTTTTCCCATGAAGTAACTTTTGAACCACTTTTTAATGTATGAGATGCATGTATTGGAAGAAAGATAAAAGATTCAATTAATGAAGCAACAAGTAATGCACTTAATGCAATAGGAATTAGTTTCATTACTTCACCCATAGTTCCACTAATCATTAGAATAGGTAAAAATGAAAAAAGAGTTGTCATCGAAGCAATAGTTACAGGTTTTACCATCTCTTTTGCACCAAGTATAGCTGCTTCTTTTGGTTCATAACCCTCTTCAATATGTTGTTGTATATTTTCACTTACGACAATTGCATCATCAACTACAATACCAATTGCAATAAGTACACCAACTAATGAAATCATATTTATTGTGTAACCAAAAGTATACATATAAACAGTAGCTATAACAAATGATGTTGGAATACCAATAGCAATAATTGCAGACATTCTAAAGTTAATTAATAAAGCAACAAGTATTGTAATTAATATAATTCCAAGTAAAATATTTGAAATAACAATATTAAGTCTATCTTGAATTCTTTCACTATTATCATCTGCAATAGTAATATGAATATCACTATTTTCTTTATTTATCTTTTTTAATAGTTTTTTCATATCACGAGAAACTTTAAGCGCATCTGATGTTTCAGATTGTTCAACTGCCAAAGATAGAGCATTTTCTCCATTAAAAGAAAAAAGAGTTGAAGAGTCTTCATATCTTTTTTTTACTGTTGCAATATCTTTTAGAAATAAAGTTTTATTTGATATTTTTATTAAGCTATTTTCAAAATCTATTGCATTTTTAGCTCCATTGTATGTTGAAAGATAAAAATGCTTTTTACTTCCTTCTATTTTACCTATGGGAAATATATAGGATAAATTTGAAATGACACTAAATACATCGCTTTTGTTTAAGTTTAATGCTTCGATTTTTCTATCATCTAAAAGTACTTCAAAATATTTGTCAGAATCCCCATAAATAGATACATCTCCGACTCCATCAACTCCTAAAATTTTACTTTTTAATTGTGTTGCAAAAGGTTTTAATTCATCAGTGGAATATTTTTTAGAAGTTAATGTTACATCAATAAGTTTTTTATATCTTTCAATTACATTAACACTTGGTTCATCCATATCTGAGGGTAGGTTTGATTTTGTTAAAGTAATAGTATCTTTTACTTTATCTGCAATGTTATATCTATTTTGACCCTTGATTAACTCTAAAACAATTGTAAATCTACTAGGACTAATTACTGTTGTTATCTCTTTAATTCCTGTGATATTTTTTAGATTATCTTCAATCTCAGTTACGGCCATTTTATCAAGTATATCAACACTAGCTCCACTATAAGAACCATTTATAGATATCATATCTAAATCAAAATTTGGGAATATTTCTTTTGGTGTTTTAGTATAAGAGTAGATTCCAATTGCAAAAATTAGAAAAAACAATGTGTAGTTCATTCTTGCATTTTCTACAAAAAATCTTAAAAATTTTTCAAACATTAATTACCTTTATTAAAAGCTGTATTATAATTCATATTTATTAATAAAGAATTAATGTTTAATCAAAATGGCTTAATTATGTCATCTTTATAAATAAAGAAAGTCTAAAATAGTTACTACTTGTTACATCATATTAAAAATCCTATAAATAACTAATTTAGCAATAAATTAAGTATTAAGCTAAAAATAATATTTCTTTTACTTTTTATCAATGCTTTATCAGAAAAATAACTGTTATTTTATATTTTAAACTAAAAAAATACTTAAAATATACAAATTTTAGGCTTTGAATTTATTTTTAAATATTTTATAATGTTAGTAGGAATAAAGGAGTGATTATGGGTGTAAATGAGATTGCAATTAATAGTTTAAGTGAATTACAGTTAATTCAACTTGCAAAGAAAAGTAGTGATGTAGAGCTTTTACATAGGCTTAGTCAAAGTTCATATCCAACAGTTAGAAGATGTGTAGCTAGAAGTAGAAATACTTCAAGAAAGACTATTGATACTCTTGCGTGTGATTCTGCATTAAATGTTTCATTTATTGCAAATAATAATCCTAATTGCACCATAAAAAAAAGTAAAAATAGTGAACATCCATGTGTTATTTGTTATGTGGATGAAGAAGAATATATCTCAAGATGTGATTCTTGTGAAAACTTGAAGTTTTTTAAGACTAGTATATGAAGCTTATTGCTTCATATATTTACCTACTTGCTCCATATACTTTTAATTCTTTTACCTTTTGTAAATCTTCGTCATCTTTAATATTTTCTGCAAATAGTTTTATATTTAAAAGATGAGTTAATTCAACCATTGCTTCTATAAAGCTTTGTTTTGAAGGATCATTTTTTACATTGTTACTATATTCTCTTGCAAGTCTTATATAATCTAAATCAAGATTTTTAATATCATCTAATGCAATAAATTTTGATTCAAATCTTTTTATAATTACTTTTGCATTTAGTTCATGTACTATTGTAACAAAATCTTTGAACTTCTCAATATCTTTAGTAACTGCATAAGCAGTAAGAGAAAATACAAGTTGATGAGATATATCTTTGTGTTTGTAAAGTGTTTGTCTAAGCCAAAGAATAAAGTTTAAATCATCAATTGAATCAAGTGATAAGTTAATTGAAATTGAGTGCTTGATATTTTCTAGTTTTATATCACTAATAACTTTTGAAATAACTGCTTTATCAAAGTCAACTATTTTTTCATACTGCTCTGCAATAGATACAAAAGTACCAATAGGAATATCTTTATTATCTAAATCATAAGCTTTTGTAAAAGCTTCTTGCATTACAAGTTGATTCTCATCATCACCATTTAAAACTTTTGCATCACCAATATAACTTATTTCAAATCTTTGATTTTTTATAATATCAAATATTAAAGTTCTCCATGCTTTCATATCTCTTACTAAATCATCACTATCTCTAATAAAAGCTTCATTTGGGCCTATTAGTTTTGCTTTTTCATATGCTTCGTTTGCTGCATGAAGCATTTGATCTGTCGTTCCAATAGGATTAAAAGGAGTTGCCCCAATATGCGCGATTTCATCTTTGCCAACCTCATTTGCAAGGTTTTCAAACTCTCTTTTTATTGTAGCTGTTAACTCTTGTGCTTGTTCATAATTTATTCCATCTGTAATTAATGCAAATTCAGAACCATAAAATCTATAAGCACTGATATTTATATTTTTACAAGCTTTGCACTCTTTTAAAATTGAAGCAAACTTCTTGATAAATTTATTAACTTCTTCATTTGTATGTTGTTTTGCAAACTCTCCTAAGCTATCAATTTTTATAGTAAAAATATAACCATTAGATTTAGATATAAACATTTTTTTCATATCTGTTTCAAATGTTTGTTTTAGATTTAATCCTGTAAGTTCATCTTTTGATAACTTTTGAGTTATATTTTCTAAATTTTTATTTAATTTTGTTATTACTGATTCTATTTTTGTTGACATTTCATTCATTGAAATTGCAACATTTTTAATTTCAGTAGTCCAAGGAAGTTTATCAATAGTTTTAAAATTTCCTATTGCAATACTTCTTGCAAGTTTTTCTATATTTTTAAGTGGTTTTAAAAGATATTGTACAAATACAAAAAGTAATGCCATTGATACTATAAATGCTATTATTGAATATAAAACTCCACTTTTTGCTTGCTCATATAATTTTGCATAAGCATCACCTGCATTTGCACTTACATAAATAGTTGCAGTGGTTTTCCAACCATTACTTATTTGACTTTCCATCTCTTTTAAGTTTATAGAGATTGCATTTACGAACCATTGTGGAACATATTCAAATTTTTCATCTCTTGTTACCTTTACAATTGTATTATCAATAACAATTGTTGAAAAAGTATCAATGCTTTTTTCATTTTTTGAAGCTGTAAAGTAAATTTTTATGTTTTTTTGTTTTAAATCTCCATTTGGAATAAACTTATATTGAGTAGGTTTATTTTCTTTAAGGTTAAGTTCTTGATTATTTTCTAAAGCTTCAAGCTCTTGCATTAAATCCAAATCATCGCTATTAGTTTCTATATTTCCAAGGTTTTTATCTACTTTAATATTTTCTACTTCCCAACTATTATTAATACTTTTATCGTTTGCATTTTTTATAAGTTGCGCTTTTTTAATAGTAAAAAGTGTATCTTCAAGTCTTATTTCTTTATAAAAACCTCTATTTGCAATAGCATTTATTATTGATTTTATTTCTGCATCATTTTTATCTTTCATAAGTCCTTTTAGACTCATTCCAAGTGCAGTTGCTGTATCTTGTGCTTTTGTACTAGCTTCTGTTTCAAGATACTCTTTTGCATTTTTTACACTTATTATAAAATTACCTGTAAAAATAATCAAAAAGATAAATGCTATTATGATATATAACTGTTTTGATAATGACATGTTTTTTCCTTTAAAATCTACTCATTAAATCTTTCCAAGATTTTAGATTATTACTTCCAATTTTTTCAGAAGTTTTTCCTTTATTTTTTGCTCTGTATAATCCGCCTGCATTAAAACTATAAACAGGTTTTAAATCTTCTCTTTTAGTGGCTAATTTCAATCTTTTGTTGATATTATCAAGTACAATCGGAGTTGCATTTGGTTTATGATAATAAGTAAGTACCATATGTGCTTGCTCATATTTAGAATTTTTTCTAAGTAGTTTTACATAAACAATTCTTAGCTTCTCATCTTCTATTCCAAGTTGTCTTAATGTAAAATACTTAGCAATAGCATAATCTTCACAATCACCTGCACCCGTTCCTAAAAATTCAAATGGACTTGCCCAATAGTCGTTTTTACCCCAATGAATAGAGTCAAGTTTATATGGTATTTTATTAAAAAAGTCATTTACCATTTTAAGTTTATATAAAAGCTTTTTATCTTTTGCTGATTCTATTAAATTATCCCATAAAAGGACTCTTTTTGAAGCTTTCTTTCCATATTTTTTAGTGAATTCATTGAATTTTTCTTGGGAGAAATTTTTAGGAATAGTTGCTGTAGAAAATGAGGCAAGAAATAAAAAGGTTATTACTACTGCAACAATTGTCCTTTTCATTTTCTTACCTCTATTTGAAATTATAACTATGATAGTTATAGTATAGAAGAAATTATTTTAATAAACTCTTAACACCGTCTTCATCTATCAAATTACTGTCATATTTTACAACTATTATATTTTCAGTTTCATTGATATACCACTCATCAATATTTTTATTGTGTAGATTACTTGCATTTTCTCTTTTAAATTCATCTAAATTTAAATAAGACATTTTTTTCTTTGATGGATTTGGCATTGTAGCTATTAATATTATCCAAATAATACAAATAACAGCAATAACAATAACTAAAGTACTTAAAGATACATCTTCAAAAAATATACCTCCTAAAAGACCACCTACAAAAGTTCCTAAGTAACCAAATGAATTAAATACTCCAAGAACTAAGCCTCTTTGATGAACTTTTGCAAACTTTGATGCAAGTGATTGCATTATAGGTTCATGCATATTAAAGCCAGAGAAGAAAATTACAACTCCAATTATAAAACCAATTGAACTAGTTGATGTACCAATTATCATATATGATACTCCAAAAAATGCAATACCTATCATAAGAACTTCTTTATACTTTCCTTTTTTTTCTGCAAGAATTGCAGCAGGTGCCATAGATAAAATACCTACTATCATTGCTGGAAGATATACTTTCCATAATTCTGCAAAATCCCATTGAAAGTTTTTTATTAAAACCATTGGAATTATCATAAATGCAAATGTCATTAAACCTTTTTGCAAAAAGTTTGTAAGATGCATTTTTAAAATATTTGGATTTGCTAAAGTATCAGATAAATTTGCTTTTGCATTATATGTATGTGTAATATGTGGAGGGTTTGGAACTGCTTTAAATAAAATTACTATTGAACTTAAAGCTAAAACCATAGTAATATAAAATAGTGTTTCAACACCTGCTACTGCACTAATTGTAGGCCCTGCAAGCATTGATATGGCAAAACTTATAGCAATAAATCCACCCATTACTGCCATTGCTTTTGGTCTTTGCTCTTCTTTTACTATATCACTAATCATAGCAGTAACAACAGCACCAATTGCACCTGCACCTTGTAATAACCTACCAAACATTAAAGTATAAATATCTTCTGAAATAGCACAGAAGTATGAACCAACTGCGAAAAGTAAAAGACCTGTTACAATTGTGCCTTTTCTTCCTAATTTATCACTCATAACTCCAAATGGCACTTGAAAAAGCATTTGTGTTAAGGCATAACCACCAACTACGATACCTACAATCTCTGTTGTTGCCCCTTTTAAGTTCATTGCATAAGCTGATAATACTGGCAATACTAAAAATAGTCCTAAAAATCTTAAAGCTATAATGGAACTTAGAGGAATTATTGATTTAATCATATTATATAATCCTGAATTTTTTAAATAGGCGAAGATTATATATTAATAAAGTTAATAAGATGTTAAAAGATAATTTTGTAAAAAGTGTTTAAGTTTTCTCATAAAGCAGAGATTTTTTAATCTTTTAATATAATAAAAAAAAGAGTTTAAGGAATTATATGAAAATTGTTTTAGCAAGTGCAAATCAAGGTAAAATAAAAGAGTTTAAAACACTTCTTCCCTCACATGAAATAGTAACGTACAAAGAGTTATTAGGAGATATTGAAATTGTTGAAGATAAGGATAGTTTTAAAGGTAATGCTATAAAAAAAGCACAATCAATATATGATTTATTAAAAGATGAAAATGCCATTGTAATTTCAGATGATAGTGGAATTACAGTTCCTGCAATAAATAATGAGCCAGGCATTTATTCAGCAAGATATGCAAGAAATAATGCAAGTGATAAAGAAAACAATGAAAAATTAATTTCAAAATTAAATGAAAAGAGTTTAGAAAAAACAGAAGCTTTTTATACAGCTTGTATAGCAATTGTTTATAAAAGTGAAGTTTATACAGTTCATGGGTGGATGCATGGAAATGTTATAAATAGACAATTAGGTGAGGGTGGATTTGGATATGATCCTATGTTTATTCCAAATAATTATGATAAAACTTTAGGACAACTTCCCTATGAAGTAAAAAAATCATTTTCCCATAGAACTAAAGCTTTAAATCTTGCTTTAAAAGTTTTAGATACTATTTTGTAAGAGTTTTTTGAACTCTTACTTTGAAGTTTTTTGCTTTTACTTCTAAAGAGATTTTATGCTTTAAAGCTATTTTTTTAAATATAGCTTTAATATAAAACTCTTTATTATCTATTATAATTTCATTTATATCATCTATTTCTTCAAGTGAATTAATATACTCTTCTAAAAATATAAGATGATTCAAAGCTTGAATATATACATATTTATTTGTAAGATTTGTACTATTCACAGATTTTGTTTCAAATATTTTGATACTAATTAAACTTAAAATTGTTACTATTAAAATAGTAAAAAGTAGAGTAAAAGATTTCTTCATATTTTTATTACCCACTTTATTTTATAAATACTATTATATATGAAACTAATAATTTTAAAATTTTGTTTATTTTGTATTTTAAAATTTGAGATATTCTCTAAAAATAAAGAGTTTTCAATATATAAATTATTGTTCTTAAAAGATAAATTATTGATATAATTTGGATTTTTTTCTAAAATTATTCTTGAACTTAACAAGTCTAATTGAGAAATACTAATATTTTGTGAAGTTTTAGCATTTTGATAAATATTTGTTATTATTTTAAAACTACTAATTAATATAATCGAAGCAATAACTATTACTAAAAGTAACTCTAAAGTTATAAATGCACATTTATTTTTGCAATTCATATTTATATACACTTATATTACCTTTGTTGTAAAGTATTTTTTTTACATTGATACTTTTAACTGTTTTATCTTGAATTATTCTTAGAGTTTCGTCTTTTTTAGAAAAACTATTTGAATAATTTTTCAAAATAAACAAATTTTGTATATTTTCAAGTTTTTCAAACTTTTTTTTATAACTATTATAAAAGCTTAGTTTATATACTAAGCTTATTACAATAGCTAAAATAGTAAGACTAATTAAAGTCTCAAATAAAGTGAAAGCTTTTTTATTTTTTACTAAGTTCTGTTGCTTTTGCATGTGAAGCTTCTATCGCTTTTATCATAGCATCTCTTACTTTTCCCTCTTCAAGCATAGCAACACCTGCTGCTGTTGTTCCCCCTGGACTCATAACAGAATCTTTGATGATTGCTGGATGAGTTTTTGCTAAAAGTGCAGATGTTCCAGCAAAAAGTCCATGAACAAGCTCATTTGTAATATGTCTTTCTAATCCAGCCTTAACAGCACCATCAGAAATAGCTTCTGCTATAATTGCAAGTAAAGCAGGACCACTTCCTGCAACTGCAGTTGCAATATCAAGTTGAGCTTCTGTATTTACCCAAACAGTTTTTCCAATAGCATCAAAAATTTCAAGTGCTGCTATTTTTGCTTCTTTATCTCCTGTAATAGTTGTCATTGACATAGACATTGAAGCTGCAATATTTGGCATAGTTCTTATATAGAATTTTGCATGTATTTGTTTTTTTAAAGTTTCAAGTTTAGTTCCTGCTAAAATTGAATAAAGTGTATTTGCAGTTCCAGTTAATCTTACAGAAACACTTTGTAAAGCATAAGGTTTTACACAAAAAATAATATTTTTATCTGTTATATCTTCGTGGTCATCTATTACTTTTATTTCAATTTGGGGAATTTTCTCTTGCATTTTTTTTAATTTTGTAATATCTCTTCCTATAACTTCTACTTCATAGTTTTTAACTAAACCTTTAGCTAGCGATTGAGCCATAATACCATTGCCTATTAATGTTAGTTTCATAATCTGCCTTTTTCTTTGATTTTATATAGTATATCAAATAATTAATAATATTTTTTATTTCATATAAGCAAGTATTAGATAAAATACTACTTTTATGAAAAGGATTATTAAAATGATTAGAAACTTGAAGTTAAAAAATATGTTATTGATTTGTTCTACGGGCTTCATCCTAGCCTCTTGTTCTTCTAAAAGTGATAGAATACAAGAGTATGATAGACCTGCTCTTTATTGGTATAATAAAATGACAAAACAAATAGCAGATTATGATTTAGAAGCTGCAGATGATACATTTACATCATTAGAAAGTGAGCATAGAAACTCACCACTTCTACCAACTTCTTTGATTATTTTGGCAAATGCACATATGCAAGAAGAACAGTATGCATTAGCTAATTTTTATTTAGACGAGTACATTAAAAGATTTACTATTAGTAAAGATATTGATTATGTTAGGTTTCTTAAAATTAAAGCAAACTTTTTAGGTTTTTCTTATCAGTTAAGAGATCAACAGTTATTAGATGATACTATTGAAGATATAAAAGTTTTTAAGCAAAAATATCCACGATCAAAATATATGCCATTAATTGATACTATAAATGCAAGAGTTCATATGGCAAAAGCACAATTAGATATAGCAATTGCAGATTTATATAAAAGACTAGATAAGCCTAAAGCTGCAAAAGTTTATAAAGAAAAAGCTGAAAAAACTTGGACTAAAACAGAAGATATAAAAGAGGTTGAAGTGCCTTTTTACAGAGCAATATTTGAATAAATACAATAAAGTATTATAATAAGGAGAAGTTTGATGGAATTAGAAAATTATGATTCATTTCCACAAGAAATACCATTAATAATTGAAGAAGATATATTTTTATATCCTTTTATGATTGCACCATTATTTTTAGATGATAAAGAAAATATCGCAGCAGTTGAAGAAGCTATAAACAATGATAAGCTTGTAATTGTTACAGTTAGTAAACCAGGTCATGAAAATAGCAGAAAAGAAGGGGATTTTTATGATGTTGGTGTGATTGGTAATATCATGAGAAAAGTATCTTTGCCAGATGGTAAGACAAAAGTACTTTTCCAAGGATTAGCAAAAGGTAAAATTTTAAATTATAGTGAAGAAAAAAATACAGTTGCAAAAGTTGATTTACATGAAACAAAAGAGTATTCACAAGAATCAATTGATTCTATTATTGAAGTACTAAGAGATCAAGTAAAAAAACTTTCTAGGGTAAACTCGAAATTTCCAGTTGATTTAATCAAAACAATTGAAGAGAATGACGATGCTGTTAGAATTGCTGATTTAATTTCATCTGTATTAAGAATTAAAAAAGATGATGCTTATAAGCTTTTTTCTGAAACTGATATAGAAAAGAGACTTTTAGAGATAATTGAAACAATTAAAAAAGAAATAGAAGCATTGAAAATTCAAAAAGAGATAACTCAAAAAGTAAACTCTAAAATTGAAAAAACACACAAAGATTACTTTTTGAAAGAGCAAATAAAAGCTATTCAAAAAGAATTAGGTTCTGATAATCAAAAAGACAATGAGATTAAAGCCTATAAAAAGAAGTTAAAAAAAATCAAAAACTCTATGCCAAAAGAGGGCTATAAAGAGACAAAAAAACAGATTGAAAAACTTAGTAGAATGCATCAAGATTCACCTGATGCTTCACTTTTACAAACGTATATAGAACAAGTTTTAGAAATACCATTTGGTGAGTATGCTGATGCTAGAATTTCTGTTTCAAATGTTGAAGAACAATTAAATAAAGATCACTACTCACTTGATAAAGCAAAAGAGAGAATTGCGGAGTATTTTGCAGTAAAAGAGTTACTAGAATTAAGAAATATTGAGACTTTAAAATCTAAAGGAACAGTTTTATGTTTTGTTGGACCTCCAGGTGTTGGTAAAACTTCACTTGCAAACTCAATTTCAAAAGCATTACATAGACCACTTGAAAGAATTGCACTAGGTGGTATGGAAGATGTAAATGAGTTAAGAGGACATAGAAGAACATATGTGGGAGCAATGCCAGGTAGACTTGTGAAAAGTTTAGTTGATGCAAAAAAAATGAATCCAGTTGTTGTTCTTGATGAAATTGATAAACTTGGAGCAAATCACAGAGGTGACCCAACAGCTGTGATGTTAGAAGTATTAGACCCTGAACAAAATCATGAGTTTAGAGATTTATACTTAAACTTTGCTATTGATTTATCACAAGTTATTTTTGTTGCAACGGCAAATGATTTAAGAAGAATACCACCTGCATTAAAAGATAGAATGGAGTTTATTGAAATTAGCTCTTATACTCCAAATGAAAAATATCATATTGCAAAAGATTATTTAATTCCTCAAGAATTAGAAAAACATGGACTTAAAAAAAGTGAAATCTCTATGAGTAAACCAACAATAGAGAAAATCATTTCTGAGTATACAAGAGAAGCTGGGGTTAGAAATTTAAGAAGAGTATTTTCAAAACTATTTAGAAAAGCAGTTAAAAAAATAGTATCTGAAAATGACACTTCAAAAGTTTCAATAAATACTCAAAATCTAAAACATTATTTAGATAACCCAATTTTTGAGATTGATCAAGCTGATAAAAAAAGTCAAGTAGGTGTTGCAAATGGACTTGCTTGGACAGCAGTTGGTGGAGATGTTTTAAAAACAGAAGCTGTTAAGTTAAGAGGAAAAGGAATACTTTCAGTAACTGGTAATATGGGTGATGTTATGAAAGAGTCTTCAAGAATCTCTTACTCTGTTGTAAAACTTTTGATTGATGAAAGAAAACTAAAAGTTGATGAAAAAGTTATACCAAAAACAGCAAAAGAGAAAGAAGATAATATAAGTGTTGATGTTAGTGAAATTTATAAAAGATATGATATTCATTTACATATTCCAGAAGGTGCTACTCCAAAAGATGGACCAAGTGCTGGTATTACTATGGCTACAACAATAGCATCTATTTTGACAAATAAAGCTGTTAAGTCTGATATTGCAATGACAGGAGAGCTTACTTTAACAGGAAAAGTTCTTCCTATTGGTGGATTAAAAGAAAAATTAATTGCAGCACATAAAGCCAAAATGAAAAAAGTATTAATTCCTAGAAAAAATTTCCAAAGAGATTTAGATGATATTCCATCAGAAGTTAAAAAATCAATGGAGATTAAAGCAGTTGATACAATAGATGATGTATTAAAAGAAACTTTAATATAAAAATATGAGAAGAGGGGCTAATCCAAGTCAAATTATAAATAATTTTTTTACTTTTGGAACTATTGTAATAGTTTCAATTGTAATTACTCTTTATTCAAAATATTTTGGAGATATGCAAGAAAAAGAACAAAAAAAAGAAATTGTTAGACTTGCATGTCTTGATGAAAATTCTACTTTAAGAATAAAAAATAAAAAAATCTTACAAAACTCATTAAAAGCTTTAGAAAAGGGATATTATAAATTAAGTGGTGGATATATAGAATCACTTAATACAATCTCTTATATCAAAGAGTATATAAGTTTAGCAGAACAAGATAGCTATTTTGTTGATGCAATTCAAATGGCACCTTTGCAAAACCCTGTAAAGTATCTCACAATCAAATATGAACTTATAGAAAATGAAAGAGAAAAAAAAGATTTTGGGGCAATAAACATTTCTATTAGAATAAAAGGAAAAGAGATATTTGGAGTATTTACCAATTTAGTTTATTTTGATAAAATACAATTGAGAAAAATCACGGATTGTGCAATAAGGACATTTAAAGCAAATGCAAAATAAAAACTTAACCCTTACAAATATAATAATTGCAATTACAGTATTGATGTATATCATTCAAATAAATATAAATTATGGAAGTTTAGTCTTAGGATTAAATCGATATATGGTTATTGAGGGATTTTGGTGGCAACCATTATCAACAATGTTTGCACATGGTGGTATTGGACATTTGGGTATGAATATGTTTGTACTTTATCAATTTGGTAATGCAGTAGAAAGATATAAAGGTAAAACTGTTTTATTCATAGCTTATTTTGTATTTGGTCTACTTACATCTTTGGTGAGTTTTTTATACATACTATTTTTAGACAATCATGTAAATTTAGTTGGAGCTTCTGGTGCTATTTGTGCACTTTTAGGATATGTTGCTCTTGTGGATACATATCAAAGAAAAGGTATTGTTACTTGGATTTTGCTAATCTCTGTTGCACCACTATTAATAGGACTTCCAATTGCTTGGTATTCTCACTTAATAGGACTTGCAATAGGTTATACAGGTGGACTTTTATTAAGAAAGTTTAAAAATTAATTCATAAAAAAAGTTACAATACTCATAATAATTAGTACAATAGCTAAAGCTTTAAATATATCTTTTAAATTTACTGTTGGGTTTAAAATCCCGCAGTAAGGGCATTGTCTTTTTTTAGCTTCAACTTCTCTTTTACAGTTTCTACACTTTTCTATAATTTATCCTTTTATAATTTTTCAAATAATATCACAATATGAAATATTTTTGGCTTATAAACTTTTTATGTGATAAAATAAAAACATGTTTATACACCTAGATTTAGATTGTTTTTTTGTATCTGCTCATAGAATTATTGATAAAAGTTTAGAAAATATTCCTGTTGCTGTTGGAGGACGAAGTAACTTAAGTATATTTGATACTAAAAATCAAAAAAGAACTATTAGTAATAATTCTGGTGCTTTTGTAGGATCTATTTTTACAGATGAAAATACAAAAACATTTAAAGAGTATTATAAAGACGAAAATGGAAGAATAAGAGGCATCATAACAACATCATCATATGAAGCAAGAGCTTATGGAGTGAAAACTGCCATGAGTGTAAATGAAGCTTTAAAACTTTGCCCACATCTTCTTATGATACCACCTAATTATCCTTTATATCATGATTTGTCGCAAAAACTAAGTGCATTATTGAAAAAAGAGATTCCTTTAGTTGAACAGTTTAGTATTGATGAGTTTTTTGGTGATGTTACGGGTTATATAAATGAAGATGAAGTTTTTGATTTTGCAAACTATTTAAAACAAAAGATTAAAAATGATTTAGGTTTACCCATATCAATAGGAATAGCTCATTCAAAATATCTTTCAAAACTAATAACAGAATATGCAAAACCAGATGGAATAAAACATATAAAAAAAGAACACATTCCAAATTTTATAAAAGATATTCCAATAGAAGAGTTTCCTGGAATTGGTAAAGGTTATTCCCAAAAACTAAGAGGTTATGGAGTAAGAACATTAGGAGATATAAAAGATAAAAAAGAGCTATTTTATTCTTGGAAAAAACCAGGAATTCAACTATATAATAGAGTTTGTGGCATCAACGATAGAAAACTTAGTACAACAAGAGATAAAAAATCAATTGGAATAGGAAGAAGTTTTGATGTGGTATATGAAAGAGTTGAATTAATTAGAAGAGCTATGATACTTTGTAGATATCTTTGTTTTTTAGTGAAAAAAGAGAATGTAAATCCATTGACGTACTCCATTTTTATAAAATATGAGTATGGAATAAAATCAAAAGATTATGTAAATGTAAATACTATTTTTAATGAAAGTGATTTTAAATTGAAAATAAAAGAACTTTTTGTAAAAAGTGACAAACATCCAAAGCATGGAGTGATACAATTAAATATAACTGTTTCCAATTTTGCTGATAATAGAAAGTTTACCTATAATCTTTTTGAGTATGAAACTGATTTAAAGAAAAAAGAACTTACAAACAAAGTACAAAATTTAAGAGATAAATTTGGCATTGATATTATTAAAACTGCTTCTGAACTATAAAAGTTTTTTTGATTTTAATATGTTATAATCAAAATAAAAAGATATAAAATGAAAATAAAAGAAAGATTAAAACAAAACTCCTCAAAACTTTATAGTATAACTTCTGAAAATGTAACAAAAGCATTTGATTATCCCTCTGTTAAAAGTAAAGAATTAAAAGAGGGAATAAAAAAGAAAATAAGACAAAAAGCAATTTTAAGTACAAAAGCAAGATTAGCAGAAAGAAATAAAAGTTTCGATGATTATACTGATGAAGAACTAGAAATAATAATTTCAGATGAAGAAAGAAAATTAAAAGATGATTTAAAAACAAAGTCACTAGTAGCAGCACTTGCAATACTAGGATTAGACTTTTTGATATAAAAGATTGTAAATGTTTAGACAAGTGAAATCTGCTATTTTTTGGTATTATTTATATAAATTTAGAAAAAGAGTGATGATAATATCAGCACTTTTAATTATTGCTATATTTGCAAACTCTATATATACAGATATAGTTGAGTATCTAACTTTAAAAGAGAAATTAGAGTATTTAGAACTAGCTTTAGTTATAAAATGGCTTATAATATTTTCAAATATACTTATTTCTATTTATTTGATTTTAACTTTATTTAAAAGAAAAGATATTGATAAACCACAGGTAAAAAAGAAAAAAGAAAAAATACAAAGTAATATTAGAAAAGATAATACTAAATTTAGTAAAAGAGAAGAAGAGTTTATAAATAAAAAGAGTTTAAAAACAAAGGCTGAAGCTTTACTTGATAGATAGCTAAAAAACCTTATAGAAAATTTTTTTTACAAAATTACTATAAAAATTTATCCTTTATTATAAAAAAATTCAATATAATTCCAAATAAATTATAATATGGGAAGAATTATATTGAATACTGAGAAAAACTTATCAAAGAATACTATGATAGTATCTGAAACAGATGCTAAAGGAAATATTACTTACGCTAATAATGATTTTTGTAAAATTGCTGGTTTTACAAAAGATGAACTTATAGGACAACCTCACAATATCTTAAGGCATAGTGATATGCCAAAGTCTGCATTTAAAGAGTTATGGGAATATGTACAAAATGGCAAAACTTGGAATGGGATAGTTAAAAACAGATGTAAAAATGATGACTATTATTGGGTAAATGCTACTGTTTATCCTGTTCAAAAAGCTGAAGGAAAAAGATATATCTCAGTAAGAGTGAAGTCAACACAAGAAGAAGTACAAAATGCAATAAAACTTTATAAAAAACTAAAACAAGAAGAGAAATAGTGATGTTTAGTACAAAAAAAGATCTAGATAAAATAAGTTCATTTTTAAATGAATTTGAAGAATATATTACAAATGATAAGAATAGTTTAGATAATCTAGAAAAAATAGAGAAAAAAAAGTTTAAAAAAATAGAAGAAAAAATCTTAAGAATATCAAAAAAAGTTAGAGAAAAAAAGCTAGAAGATTTAAAAGTTTATGGAGAAATAATTTTATCATGTGAAAAAATATCAGATGGTTTTACTGATGATATTATCATTTCAAAATCAAGTGATGCAAAAATATCTTATCTTTGTGAAACGATAAATGCGATGAATTACAAAATTGATAAGAGTATTTTTGAAGTTATACTAAGACTAGAAGAGTATGAAAATCAAAACTACTTAAATGAAGTAGATATTTCACTTTTTAGAGGAGGAAAACTAAAAGAACTACTTTTAGGAATCAACTCATTACGCCAAAAGATTACTGAGAATTTACAAAAAAGTGTAAGAGAATCTTTGATTTTAGAGTATGAATCAGCTAATTTAAAAAATGAGGCTGAAATTTTAGCAAACTCATCTATGAAACAAGCAACAACAATAGAAGAAGCATCAGCATCAATTGATGAAATTAGCTCAAATATAAGTGAGAATAGAAAGCTTACTAGTAATATGGCTTCAATAGGTGAAGATGTTAAAGAAAATGCAATAAAAGGTAAAAAATATTCAATTAAAACTTTTAATTCTATGAAAGATATAAAAGAAGCAACAAATAAAGCAAATGAAGCAATTAGTGCTATTTCTGATATAGCTTTTCAAACAAATATACTTTCTTTAAATGCAGCTGTTGAAGCTGCATCAGCAGGAGAAGCAGGCAAAGGTTTTGCTGTAGTTGCACAAGAAGTTAGAAACCTCGCAAATAAAAGTGCACAAACTGCAAAAAGTATTCAAGAACTTATGGATATTTTGCATGAGAAGACTATAGAAGGTACTAGTGCATCAGAATCTATGAGTGAAGAGTATGAAGTTTTAAGTAATAATATAAAAAATACGATAGAATTAATTAATCAAGTAGATACAGCAACAAAAGAACAAGAACAAAATATTATACAAATAAATAGTGCAGTTTCACAAATAGACACACTTACACAACAAAATGCAGATATTGCAAATAATGTAAAAGTAATTGCAGAACAAAGTAATAATATAGCTGTTAAAGCTGCAAAAAGTGCAAAAGCTGCTCAGTTTGAAGGAAAAGAAAAAATAAAAATAAGAAAAAATAAAAATACAGAAAATTATACAAAAGAAGAAAGAAGAAGAGTTTAGTTTTCTTCTTTCTTTATTTTTTTATTAAAACTTTTTAACTTTTAATCTAAGTGAATTTAATACAACTGCAACAGAACTAAAACTCATAGCAATTCCTGCGTACATAGGACTTAACATAAGTCCAAATGTTGGATATAAAACACCAGCTGCAAGTGGAATTCCTAATGAATTATAAGCAAATGCCCAAAAAAGGTTTTGTTTTATAATCTTTATACTCTCAACTGATAATTTTATACTCTTTTCAACAGATGAAAGTTCATTATTTACTAAGATAATATCTCCAGCATCCTTACTAATATCAGAACCAGAGTTTAAAGTAACTCCAATATCTGCTTGTTTGATTGAAGGAGCGTCATTTATCCCATCTCCTACAAACATAACTTTTGCTTTTTCTTGAAGTTTTAAAATTACATCATATTTTTGCGTAGGAATAACTTCACTATAAACCTCTTTTATATCTAGTTTTGAAGCTATTTTTGAAGCAGTGATTTTGTTATCACCTGTAAGTAAAATAGGAGTTATACCTCTTTTTTTAATATTTGCAATAAGCTCTTTTGCGTCATCTTTTAGTTTATCAACTAAAGAGAATGAACCAATAGTTTCCTTATCAATTGAGGCTAATATTGCACCATTTGATTTATTTAGTTGCTCTTCATAAAACTTTTTATGTTTATCAAGTATAGATATATCATGCTCACTTAGAAGTTTTTCATTTCCTAATAAAACAAGTTTTCCTTCAACTTTTGCTTTGATACCTTTACCAGCAATTATTTCAACATCTTCAATCTCTATATTTTCAACTGCTTCTTTATTTTCAATATAAGAGACAATAGCTTTTGAAATAGGGTGCTCACTTAACTTTTCAACAGAAGCTATTGTATTGAAATATTTTTCATCAATATCAGTAGTTTCAACACTTATTTCACCCTTTGTTAAAGTTCCTGTTTTATCAAAAACCGCATATTTTATATCTTTTATTATCTCTAAAACTTCTGGGTTTTTTATTAGAAGTCCTTCTTTTGCACCTCTACTTACTGAGCTTACAATAGCAATTGGTGTTGCAAGTCCTAAAGCACAAGGGCAAGAGATAATTAAAACACTAATTGAAGCTAATATTGCAGTTTGCATATCTCCTAAAAGTGACCATACAACAAAAGTAAGAGTAGCAATAGCAATAACACTTGGCACAAAAATATTTGCAACTTTATCTGCAAATCTACTTATTGGAATTTGTTTACTTTGTGCACTTTTTAGAAGTTGAATAATCTTAGATAGTGTAGTATCTTTTGATTTTGTTAAAACTTCTATTTTTATTACACCATTTGTATTTAGTGTTCCTGATAGTACTTCATCGTCCAACTCTTTAAATACAGGCATAGATTCACCCGTAATCATAGATGTATCAATATCTGCTTTACCCTCTATGATTTTTCCATCAATTGGGATTTTTTCACCTGATTTGATTAGAACTTTATTCCCAACTTCTAAGCTATTTGCTAAGACAGTTTTGATATTCCCATCTTCTTGTATAAGGTTTGCTTCTTGCGGAGCTAGGTTCATTAGTTTTTTTAAAAAGTCACTTGCTTTTTGTTTTGAACGCTCTTCAAGATATCTTCCAAGAAGAATAAAACTAATGATTACAGCAGCTCCATCAAAATATACAAATCTTAAGTTTTCTGGGAAAAGCCACGGTGCAAAAAGCACAAAAACCGAATAAAAATAAGCAGCACTTGTACCTAAAGCTACTAATACATTCATATCAAAGTTTTTATTGCTTAATGCTTTGTATGCAAGATTATAAAATCTTCCACCACAATAAAACTGAACAATTGTAGCAAATATAAATATGATTTTTTTATTTAATTCATCTTCAAAAATATTTGAAAACATAAGTGCAAAAATAACAATAGTTAATGACATAGAAGTAATAAATAGTTGTTTTAATTTTTGAAAACTTCTTATTTGTTCTTGCTCTAATTTTTCAAAATCATCTTCAACTTTGTATCCAAGTTTTTCAATATTTGCAACAAGTTTATCTTTTGAGTAGAGTTTTGAATCAATAGTAAATTCACCCTCACTTGAAGCAAAACTTACTTTTGTATCAATAACTCCATCTTGTCTTTTTAAAAAATTTTCAATTCCATTTGAACAATTTACACAAGTCATCCCTGAAATGTTCAAATTGATTTTCTCTTTTGACATATCACTCCTTTTCTTTTAAAATTAGTTTAAGAAGGTCTTTAATGTATTCATCTCTAATATAATAAAATGACATCTTTTTATCTTTTTCAAAATCGACTATGCCATACTTTTTTAAAATTCTTAGTTGGTGTGATACATGAGATTGGGGTATTTCTAAAAGATTTGCCATCTCTCCTACGCATATTTCATAATCTAATAACGCATATAGCATCTTTGCACGAGTAGGGTCACTTAGTGCTTTAAAGACATTTGACATTTCAACTAAAGTATTTTGAGATGGTAAGACTTCTCTGATTTTAGGGATATGACTTATGCCCTCACAGCATGACCTAGTCAGATTTTTTGGTTTACTCATGTTACTATTCTATAATCTCAAATCCAAGAGTTTTCATCTCTTCTTTAAAAGTTGCTTCTTTTGTATCATCAGCAATTTCAACTGTAACCTCTTTTGGTTCAACATCTAAGTTAACCTCTATAGTTCCAAAACTATCTTCTAGTGATGATTTTATAAGGTTTGAACAACCTGAACAAGCTATGTTTTGTGCTTTAAATGTTTTTTTCATATATAAATCCTTTCATATGATATTTTTATCATATGATGATTTTATCATATAAAAAAATCTAAGTCAAGATAAATTTTGATTTATTTCAAACTTTTTTAATCCCACTTCTTACTTAGTAGCTCTTTTAGTTTTGTAAACTCACTTTCTCCAATGTTTCTCTTAATTGTTTTTTCAACTTTACTCATGACTTCTTTTCTACATGCTAGAAGTTCATTTCCTTTTTTTGTTATGTTTATTTGTTTGTTTTTTTTATTACTTGTTTCATCATCTAAACATAAGTATCCTTTTTCACAAAGATTATTAATACTTTTATGTATAGCTTGTCTGCTTATATTTAGTTTTTTACCTAATAATGAAGGAGTAACTATACCATTTTGAATAAGAGTGATTATTCTTGTAGCTGTTACTATATCGTTTGTTTCAAATTCATGTCTTTTTGCTTCTATGAAACTTAGCTCCTCAATTAAGTTAAGTTTTTCCAAAAGTAGAAACTTAATATCTAAATTATTATTTTCCATAATGTCAACCTCCTTGACAAAAAATATTATTTTGATTAAAATGTCAACTAAGTTTACTATAACAAATATTAGAAAAAGGGAAAATTTATGGCAAAAGTTAGTAATTTAGGCGAAAAATACACACCAATGTATTTTTTAGCTTCATTAGGTTCAGGAGGATTAGCAGTATCCTTCTTTTTATATCTAAATTTTTTAATACCACATAAAGGCGTAGAAATGGTAAGTATTACTCATATTATGCCTTTTTTACAAAAGGGAAATTTTGTATCATTTTTGATTGCTATTGCAATACTTATTACATTTTTCTTTATCTTTAAACACTTTGAATTACTTTTTTGGAATATAAAAGAGTATGGATTTTTTAAAAAGAGTATAGGGTTTGAAAAGTTAAAAAGAACAAATAGTGAAGTATCTTTGATGGCAATACCACTTACTATTGGAATGAGTATGAATATAGTATTTATTTTGTTGGCTTTAACTTTGCCAATTTTATATGATGTTATAGAGTATCTTTTACCTGTTGCTTTAGTTAGTTTTTTAGTTATTGGTTTTTTTGCTTTAAAAATCTATATTGAGTATTTTTCTCATATGATAATAAGTGGTGATTTTAAAGCTAATGAAAACAATAACTTTAGTCAACTAATAGCTATCTTTGCTTTTGCAATGATTTCTGTTGGTTTTTCAGGGCCAGGAGCTATGAGTAGTAATATTACAGTTTCAAGTATTGGAATATTTTTTGCAGTATTTTTTGCAATTGTTGCAATAAGTTTAACATTTATTAAAATAATCCTTGCAATGAGAGAGATTCTAGAGTCAGGAATAAGCAAAGAAACAAGTGTAAGTATATGGATAATGCTTCCTATTTTAACTCTTTTAAATATTGCTTTTATTAGACTTACTTTTGGATTTTATCATCACTTAGTAAATGATAGTGTTCCTTCTGCTTGGTTGTTTTTGATAACTTCATCGATATTTTCACTAGAGTTGATTTTTGCAGTTGTAGGATACTTCGTAATGAAAAAACTTGGATATTTTAAAGACTATATAAATGGAGACAAAAAAAGTAATCTAAGCTTTGCAATCATCTGTCCAGGAGTTGCTTTTTATGTTTTAGGGTTCTTTTTTATTATGGCAGGACTTGTAAAAAATAATATTATTACTATATTCTCACCACAGTTTTTTATAATATTAGCTATTTTAGTTTTTGTTCAATATAAAACAGTAAGAACATTTTTCAAATTAGAAAAAAAACTTATAAAACAACACGCTTAATAACTACCAAATATAATGCACATAAAAGCAAAAGTCTTTAAATATGACTTTTGCTTTTTACTTCATATATATAATTTAATTATTGTTAAAGTATAATAATTTATTTTATAAGGAATGTAGATGAATATTTATGAAAATATTTATATAGGAAGTTTTATTTATCAATTAGGAATAGAAGTTGGCAAAAGAAAACTAGAAAATATGTCTTCAATAAACTTATTTCAACAAACTCCATCAGTTGTAAGTTAAGTGATTTGATTTCATCTGTTGGTGGTAGATATTTAATTATAGAATTTAAAAGAAATGATGCAGATAAAAAAGAAGATGAAAAATCAAAAAAACTAATCAATGCACTTAAAAATGAAGAAAATAAACATTTTATTGATATATCTAAATCTTGTCACTATATTGGAATAGGAACAACTAAAGATAAAGCAACTATTGATTTTTATAAATATTTAGATTACTTTAGAAATAAAAATGAAGAAAATAAAATTGATTTTATAAATAGATTTTTAGCTTCATATGATAATGATAAGAATACTTTAAACGTAGGAATAAGTAATTATAATGATTTTATAGAATATATTAGATTTCTACAAAGAATTTATAAAAATAAAAGAAAAAGTTCTACTGGTGGAATTATTATACATAAAGACAAAAATGGTAAATTATCTATGCTTCCAACTAATAATATAGAAGAACTTATACTAAATATTGATAAAAAGATTAATGAAACAAAGAAAAAAATTCCAAGGGTAAATAATACATTATCACTTTAATAATTGTAATAATATGGTGCGACCGATGGGATAAGTCTATATAATAGATTAAGATAAACAGTGTAAACTTAATCAAAGTACCTATAGATATACTAAACTAGAAATTGAATATTACTACTAGAAAAATAGAAATGATTTAAATGTGTATCATTTTGTGTTTTACTTTAGAGGAAGTAAAGCTAACTCAGTGTTAACTAATACCTTTCTTGATTCTTTCACTTTATTATTTTTATCCTTACAATAGTCATCTATAGTTACTTCTTTAGTTACTATTTTATCCTCAAATAGCAATCAAAGAACAGCAATTAATAGTAAACCCATTGAAATAAAAACATTAAGTGTCCTCTTTAGTTTCATCTATATCAATTATAAGGTATTTTTTTAAAGTTTAGTCGTAATGTTTCATTTTTTAAGAAGTGGAAAGTTATAATTCTAATAATTATTTAAGGAGATAAGAATGAAGTATATTTTTAATTTATTTATCGCTGTAGGACTGTTATTTTTTACAGGTTGTGCTACAGTAAAATATAATGGAATTTCTAAATTTGTAAAAAAAGTAGATTATCCTGAGATTAATAAAGTAACAAAGGCTTATATTGGAGATTACCTTGTAAAAAAAGGTTCACTAATAGAAGAGCAAGTTCTAGTTGTAAATAAACCTATGGGAGGTGTTTCTTACAAAATACCTTCAAAAACTTATTATGGGTTAGGCAAAGATGAAAAGTTCATTTATTTTGAACCAACGGGAGTTACAAGAGGTGCAATATTTGATCCCTTTAATGCATTAGCATATAAGTTAGGAGAAACAAAAGAATTATGTGTTGTAACAGTATTTAGTGCAACAGTATGTTATAAGGGAGATTTTTCTTTAGAAAATAAGTTATCTCAAAAAGGAGATTCTTTTCAACAAACATTAATTTATAGTGGTAGAGTGGGAGATAGAATTAATATAAGTTATAGAGAGTTCAGTAACAATCTTGCAAGACCAGCATTTAATAATGATGTTGAATATGATTTAAAGAGTTCAAAAGTAATAGGTTATAAAGGTGCTTTACTTGAAGTAATTGAAGCTGACAATATGAGTATAACGTATAAATTAATTAGAAATTTTAATTAGATCAACTAATGAAATTAACAAAATTGAACAATATTTTAGATATATCTATTAATTTAAGAGATTAATAAAAAGAACATTTCAAAACTAATCAATAAATCTATAATAAAAAATGATGATTATAAGGTGATACTATTAAAAATAAAGTCTGTAAAGCTAGGTTGGGTTAGAAATAATTTCTTAATATAAAGATTAGTAAAACTTAAAACCTTTAATATTATAGTCTTAGTTTGTGTATGGGTAGGTAAATTAAGCTTAAATATAAAACATAAAAGCCTAAAAATCAATGGTGCGACCGACGAGATTTGAACTCGTACACCCTAAGGCACTACCCCCTCAAGATAGCGTGTCTACCAATTTCACCACGGTCGCGTTTGAGAAATTGAATTATATCAACATAAAGTTATGATAATTATTAAGAAGTAAAGTAAAAGTATAATTTTTTATTAAAAAAGTTTTTAAGATATAAGAAGTGGTATAGATTTAAGGAGAGTTTCCTTAAATCTAAGTTATTAAGACATTATTTCTTCAATAGTAATATAATCCCCAACTCTTCCTGTCATTTGTTCTGTATCAGTATTTACTGGAAGTGTTTTTTTACCTGGAGTCCATCCTGCTGGGCAAACTTCACCAGTTTTTTCTGCATGTTGCCAAGCTCTTACTTGTCTTAAAAATTCATGTACATTTCTTCCTACCATAGGTGCTTGTACTTCTTGTGCTACAACTGTACCTTCTGGATTGATTAAGAATCTTCCTCTTAAAGCAACTCCTTGTTCTTCAATCATCACACCAAAATCTCTACTAACTTCACCAGTTGGGTCAGCACCTATTGTAAGTTTTAGACCTTTTAAAATAGGTTCAGTTTCTACAAATCTTTTATGTGAAAACTTTGTATCAGTTGATACTGCAAGTATTTCTACACCTAATTCTTGAAACTCATCATATTTTGCATTCATTGCTGCAATTTCAGTAGGACAAACAAATGTAAAGTCTGCTGGATAAAAGCAAACTACATGCCATTTACCTTTATAATCTTCACTATTTACTTCTGTATAGTGACCTGTCTTTGCATCATATGCTCCCATCTTAAACTCTGGAGCTTTTCTTAGTACTAAACTTGAACTCATTTTTATTTCCTTTTTTTCAATTATTTCATCGTTATTTATTATTTTTTCTTTTTGTGCTATTGGTTTTGCACCAGTATCGCATGCCATAAACATTCCTTTTTAATTATCACAAAGGATAATCTTTTTCTTTTGATAAAAAAATTCTACAAGAATTTATCTTAAATTTTACTTAATATATAAGTAAAAATAATCATATAATTATAATTTATACTTATATAATATAAGAAATATTTTTTTATGAAGTTCAAATTAATACAAAATAAAATAAAATACAAAAAATTTATTAATATAAGGAATAAAATGGCTGGACTATTAGGCTATCTATCAATTTTATCAGATGATATTAGTGCACTTGCTAGTAAAACTATGGCTACTGCTACAAAAACACTTGCTACTTCATTAGATGATGTAGGTGTACTTTTTGATGATATAGTAACTTATACAAAACTTGCAAGTGTAAAATCTTCTGGTTTAGTTATTGATGATTTAGCTGCAATTGCAAGCTTTACAAACGAAACTACATCAGATATTTTGAAAAAAGAGCTAAAAGATGCAAGTAGTGTAGAAGAGTTCAAAGAAAATATACAAAAACTATCAAAGCAAGAGCAAGAGAAGATTATTGGTGAATTAGAGCAAATAAGACAAAAAGCAATAATCCAAGCAAAAAGAAAAGCAGCAAAAAGAGAGCTTCCTATTGTTTATAAGATTGCCCTTGGAAGTTTAAAAAATAAATTTATCATTATTCCCATTGTTTTACTTATGAGTTTTTTAGCTCCTTGACTTATAGCTCCTACTTTAATTTTAGGTGGAACATATTTAGCGTATGAGGGAGTTGAGACTATTTTAGAAAAGCTTGGCAAGCATCAAGAACATAAAAGTGAAAAAGATACTTTAAAAGAGCTTTCAAGTGAAAAACTAGAAGAGCAAAAGATTAAAAGTGCTATAAAGACAGATTTTATTTTATCTTTTGAGATTATTGTAATAACTCTAAGTTTAGTAGAAAAGAGCGATTTTATTACAAAACTATCTGTTTTAGTAATTATGGGATTAATTGCTACTATTGTTGTGTATGGAGTAGTAGCACTTATAATTAAACTTGATGATATAGGATTTTATCTTCAAGAGAAAAAGAGTGCAGTTTCAAAAAGTATAGGAACTGCTTTTGTAAACTCTATGCCAAAGATAATAAAAACTATTTCTATTGTAGGTACAATAGCTATGTTAGCTGTGGGTGGAGGTATCATAGCTCATGAAACACATATTTTAAGTTTTCTTGATAGTTACTTGACAAGCATTGCATATATTGGAGGTTTTTTAATATTTCTAAGTGAAATACTACTTGGAGCAATAGTTGGGTTTTTAGTAGTTAAGTTACTACCTTTTTTTATGAAGTTTTCTAAAAAAAGTAAGTCTTAACCATATCAGCTAAAATATACATCATTAGTAGTGCGAAGATAATCTTATTGTAATTCATAAGATTATCTTAGCTAATTTATGGTTATGTTTACTTATAGTTTGTAAACTTTTTTCCATATGCACTGTTTGTAAACTATCTTTTTCATCTAGTGTGATACAAAATCCCATCTTTTTCCAAAAGTTAAATCCCCCTGGTAAAAAATAGTGAGTATGTAAGTACATTTTTTCATACTCTTTGTTTATAGCAAATAAAGTTGCTAAGCTTAATAGCTTTGAAGCTATGCCTTGTCGTCTATACTCTTTTTTTACATAACATCTTCCAATCTCTGCAATTTTTCTGTTTTTGTATTTTTGTTGAAGAGGTTTTATTCTATTATCAAAAATAGATATACTAATTGAGGCAACAATACTATTTGATGTATCTAAGGCTATAAAAAAAGCATTGTTTTTTGTATCGTTTATCAAACTATCCATATTTTTATATAGTTTTTCATATCTACTTTTAGATAGTTTATTGTCATAATGCTTCATATACTCTTTTATAATATAATCTTTAGTTTGCTTTTGAAAGATATTGTTTACATACTTAAAATGTAGTTCTTTACTCATTTGTTTCCTTTATTTTTAAAGGTATTATTGAATCAATCAAAAGTTTTGTGTATTGATTTTGTGCTTGTCCTAAACATTTGGTTTTCAATGACTCAACAACTTCTCCTTTAAAAAGTATTTTTATATTTTCACACAAACTTGTTGCTACTTCTAAATCATGAGTTATTAAGAAAATTGTTAAGTTTTGCTCTTTTTTTAAACTTTTTATATATGTAACAACTTGTGATTTTGTAGATACATCAAGTGCACTAAATGCCTCATCTAAGATAAGAAAAGATGGCTTTGTCAAAATTGCACGCAATATACATACCCTTTGAAGTTGTCCACCACTTAGTTCATGGGGATATTTATCTAATAAACTCTTTGAAAGATTGAAAGTTTTTAATAAATCTTCTAGTTTTTCATTTGAAAAAGTAATCTTTCTTAACCCAAATGGCTCTTTTAAAATTTCTATTATTGTAAAAAGTGGATTGACAGAGTTTCTATAATCTTGAAAGACAACACTCATACTATTTTTATCTATATTGATATTGCCTTTTGTTGGAGTGTCTATTCCTAAAATCAATCTACTTAAAGTTGTTTTTCCAGCTCCACTTTCACCAACTAATGCAAGTGAAGAGTTTTTTTGAAGATTTAGATTTATCTCTTTTAAAACAAACTCTTTTTTATATTTTTTCCATAGGTTTTTTATTTTAAGCATGACATGAACTCTTTAGATAAGTTTTCTTGTGTTGAAACTAAGAATTTAGTGTATTCATTTTTTGTATTTGTAAAGATAGTTTTAGTATCTGCTTTTTCAACTACTTTTGAATCTTTTAAAACAATAATATCTTTTGCAATATGAGAAATCAAAGCTAAATCATGAGAAACTATTATTATTGTTTTATCTTTTAAATTTTTCAATATATTTATAATCTCTTTTTGATTTATACTATCTAAAGATGAAGTTGGTTCATCTGCAATAATTATTTTTCTGTTTTGTGTTAAAGCTATTGCTATCATAACTCTTTGAAGTTGTCCTCCACTTAATTCATGGGGATAGCTTTTTAAGATTTTACTACATCTTTTTAGACCAACTTTTCTAAGATATTTAATACATATTTTTAATTTTTCTTTTTTACTTTGTTTTGTTTTAATACTCTCTAACATTTGATAATTTATAGTATAAAGGGGATTAAAGGCATTTATAGCTTCTTGTAATATTACACAAAAGTTATCTTTTATAATTTTACTATTATTTAAAATATCTTTATTATTAAGTGTTATTTTCCCCTCAATATTAAGATTGCTAGGAATTAATCCTAAAATAGTCTTACAAAGTAGTGATTTTCCACTTCCACTCTCTCCTACAACTCCTAAAATAGTATTTTCTTCAATATCAATACTTATATCATCTAATAAAATCTCATTTGTTTTATTATCTTTTATGCTTAGATTTTCAATTTTCAAATATCTCATGAGTTGTCTTTTATTTTTAGATTATATGTTGGATCAAGAATATCTCTTATACTATCTCCTAATATATTAAAAGATAAAACTACAAAAAGTATCATCAAGCCAGGAGGTAGCATCATATATGGATTTATACTCATTAACTCTTTAGCTTCATTTAACATTATTCCCCATTCGCAAGTTGGTGCTTGTACTCCAAGACCTAAAAATGAAAGAGCCGAAATACTTAATATAATACTTCCTACATTTAGTGTAGCTAGCATAATTATATCACTTAATATTAGAGGAAAAAGATGTTTTTTTATGATTGTTCTTGATGGTATGCCAATTACTTTTGAAAAATGTATATAGTTAGTATTGACATGATTTAAAGTAAAAGAGTAAATCATTCTTGTGTACCATGCAACTTTTGATATTATTGCTGCAATTATTATATTTTCAATTCCTGTACCTAAAAAGCCTATAATTGCTAACATCATAAGTTCACTTGGAAAAGATAACATAATATCACAAAATCTTAAAATCACAACTCTTAAGAGTTTGAAAAAGCTTGCAAGTAATCCAAGAATTAAGCCAAAGAATACTGTTATAATCATAGCAAACAAAGAGTAAAACAAAGTAGTTCTAATACCATAAATCAATCTTGAAGCAACACATCTACCCAAGTGGTCAGTACCTAAAGGATATTTTAAACTATATGATAATAACTTCTCATCAAGATTGATTAAATATGGATCATTTGGAGATACTAAAGGCGCAAAAAGTCCAGTTATTATTAGAAGTGTTATAAATATCAAACTTGCTAATGCTAATTTATTATCGACTATTTTTATTAAAAAATCTTTTCTCATTTCAAACTCTTAACCTTGGGTCTCTTGCTTGTAGCCAAATGTCAGCTAATAGATTAAATATGATAAATAAAATCGCAATAAAAAGAATATAAGATTGTATTATTGGATAATCCCTTGCAAAAATTGCATGTACACAAAGTCTTCCAAGTCCTGGCAAACCAAAGATATTTTCTATAATTACAGTACCTGCAAATAGTTTAGGAATTGACATAGCAAGTGCAACAATAAATGGATTGATAACATTTTTTATTTTATGCTTTAATATCTCAAACTTATTAAGTCCTCTTGCTTTAGCATAAGTAATAAACAAAGAGCTTTTTATTTGTATTAAAGAGTTTCTAATAATTCTTACAAAAGTAGAGATATACGCTACTGCCAACGTAACAGCTGGTAAAACAATACTTTTTATACCATCTAATCCACTTGATGGAAAAATATTGAACTTTAAAGAAAAAAGCCAAATTAGTAATAAAGCTAACCAAAAGCTAGGCATAGCAGCTGATGTAAAGATAAATACTCTAGCTAGTTTATCAAAATAACTATTTTCATAAACTGCACACAATACACCAATTAAAAAACCAAAAATAGCTATTAATAAAATAGCACTAAAAGATAGATATATTGTTACTGGTAGTGCTTGAATAAGTTCATCAAATACAGGTTGTTTTGTTTCATAGCTAGTTCCTAAATCTGCATTTAACAAATTTTTTATCCATTGAACATATTGTTGTACTAATGGCTTATCTAAACCTAACTCTTTTTTTGTCTCTTCTATTGCTTGTGGAGTAACTGTAATGTTGTTTATTCTTAGTGTAACTTCAGCTGGGCTACTAGGATTTAGATTTACTAAAATAAAGCATACTATAGAAACCCCTAATAAAAGGGGAATTATAAGTAATACTCTTTTTATTATATATCTTATCATTTTGTCTTTTCAAGATACATCTTTTCAAATGGAATTTCATATTGAGAAAGATTAAATGTAATATTTTTAACCCTTGGATTAAATACTACCTTTGTTCTTGAATAGCTAAGAGGTATATATACATTTTCTTGATGAATATATGTAAATATCTCTTTATATAACTGTTTTCTTTTTTCTTCATTTGACTGTGTTAAAATATCTTGAATAGTATTATCCAACCAAGTCTTTCTTTCTAATCCCATTTGCGCTTGATAATCTCCATGTGCAGGTACTCTCCATGAAGAGATAAATGATTGCGGGTCATATGGAACACCCCAAGATAAAGCATATTGTAAATCAAAATTACCACTTTTTTGTCTATCTAAAAATGACTGTTTCTCTTCTCCAATAATTTTTAAGTTTACTCCAATATCTTTTAAGTTACTTTGTATATATTCACTTATAACTTTTTCTTGTGCGTTATTTGCATTGTAATATAGTTTTAATTCAAGAAGCTTTCCATCTTTATATCTAAAATTATCATCTTTTAAAATCCAACCTGAATCTTTAAGTAATTGATTTGATTTTTTAAGATTAAACTCTTTTGTTTTCAAATCAATATTTGAATAGGGCGTAGTTTTTGAAAAAAGTGTATTTGCAACTGATTCAGAATTGTTCAAAATCCCTTTGATTATGGCTTCTTTATTAATTGCATGAGCCAATGCCAATCTTACCTGAGGATCTTTTGTTATTTCTCTTTTAGTATTTATAAGAATAGCTCTTGAAGCAATAGGATTACTTAGTAGTGTTTTTAAACTATTCTCTTTTTTCAAAGCAGTAAAAGCATTTAAGTTTATCATATCTCCATCAGAACCAAAAATCAAATCAACTTCACCTTTTTGTAAAGCTAATAATATTGCTTGATGATTAGGTATTACTTTCCATTTTATTGAAGATATTTTAGGTAATTTATTCCAATATTTACTATTTTGTTCAAACAGTGCAAAACTATTTTTTTTATGTTCTTTTAATATCCATGCTCCAGTACCATTATAACAAGAAAGGCCATTTTTTGTTTCATTTTGTTTAAAACATTTTGGTGAAACAAAACGAAAAGGTCTAGTCATGGCTAATTCTGTAAGGGTTGGATAATATGGGCTTTTTAGATTTAATTCAAAAGTATATTTATCAATTACTTTTGTTGAATCTATAACATTTACAAGTTCTAACCAAGAGTGTCTAACTTTGTTTCTTAAAATCGCATCAAAGTTACTTTTGATAACATTTGCATCAAGTTTAACACCATCAGTAAATAAAACATCTTCTCTTAATTTAAAGATATATTTTTTCCCATTTTCTTTTATTTCCCAACTTTTTGCAAGCCAAGGTTTGATTCCATCTTGAGTATTAATAATCAATGGTTCAAAAACCATATTCTGTGCAGCCATCTCTCCTCTATATAAATGAGGATTTATATCTCTTATATCTTTTGTACTTGCATAAATTAGTTCATTTGACTCTTTTTTATTTTCTTGACAACCAATAAATATAAAAGTTACAAAAAAAGTAACTATCAAAATTAATATTTTATTCATTTTTACCTCTTAATATTTTTAGTATTATAATTTTTTTATGTAAAATGAAAGTTATATTAATATCTTCTTATGTATTTTTGGAACTAATTTGTAAGTTCTTTTTTATTATAAGAGAGTAATATAAATAAAAATATTTATAAAGGCTATATATATGAATTTAAATAATAAAACAATTCTTATCACAGGTGCAAATGGCGGACTTGGTTCAGTATTTGTAAAAAAGGTAATTGCTTTAGGTGCTAAAACTATTTATTGTGCTGCAAGAGATATAAAAACTTTAGAAGAGATTCAAAAATTATCATCAAATATAAAAACTGTAAAGTTAGATATTACAAATAAAGAAGATGTTATTTCTTTTGCAAATAGTATTGACTCTCTTGATATTATTATAAATAATGCTGGTGTAAATAGTGCAAAAAGAGTATTTGAAGATAGTACGATAGACTTTGATGTAAATGTTCATGGTACTTTAAATGTATGCAAAATTTTAAGCAATAAGTTAAATAAACAAGGTGCAATTATAAATATCACTTCAGTTTTAGCTTTAGCAAATCTTCCAATAATGGGACTTTATTGTTCATCAAAGGCTGCACTACACTCACTAACACAAGCTTTAAGAGCAGAATTAGTAAAAGATGAAATAGATGTTTATGAAGTTCTTCCAGGTCCTATTGATACAAATATGACAAAAGGTCAAGATATGCCAAAAGCAACACCTGAATCAATTGTTTCTAATATTTTTGAAGCTTTTTTTAATAAAGAGTTTGAAATTTTTCCAGATGATTTTTCAAAACAAATAAAACAAGGGTTAGAAGCAAATCAATCACAAGTTTTAAAAGAATTTGCTATGTCAGTTGCAAACTAGAAGTTTTTCTTCTAGTTGTAACCAAACTAATCATAAAGACACTATTTAGATTAAAATAATAAAATTTGCAATATTAAAATTCAAGTATAAAGCCTTTTTGGCTATTATCATCACTTGAAATAATTCTATGAATAGGAAAGTATCTTGCTAAAAAATACTCTTTTTGTTAAGCTTTTATTGATATTTACATTACCTGCTATTGGTATATTATACTTTAGTACAATACTTGTTCTTGATAAAATAGATACTTTAAGTCAAGTTGATAATATTCAAAATGATGTGAAGTATATTTTTGCAACAGAAAAAGTTATTGATTCTATTCAAAAAGAAAGAGGCTACACAGCAATCTATCTAAATACAAAAAAATATAAAGATAAACTTTTAAAGCAAAGAACTTTAACAAATAGAGTTTATCAAGAATTTCTAACAACTATATCTAACATAGAAAAAGAAACACCAAACTCAAATTATAGTGTCAATAAAGTACAAAATATTTTTCATGATTTTATAAAAATTAGAAAAAGTGTGGATGAAGATGAAATTGATTCAAATAAAATAATTAAATTTTATACTAAGATAAATAATCTACTTTTATCAACTATTTATTCAATAAAACCTATAAAATTTGTAACGAATTTTAATACAAAATTTGCATATATTGTAAACTTATTAACTACTAAAGAAGCAGCAGCAGTAGAAAGAATAATGACTTCTTTATATATTATAAATAAAAAAATCTCTGATGAAAATTATCAAAAACTAATTCAAACATATACTATTCAAAATATAAATATTGAAGAGTTTTTACTAAGTGCACAAAAAAATGAGATTGATGCTTATTCAAATAATATTAAGTTTGCATATGAAAAGAGATTAAACTATTTAAGAAAGAATTTAAAAGAGATTGTTCATTCAAATAGATTAGCTTTAGATGAATGGTGGAACTTTTCTTCTTCAAGAGTTGATGAATTTGGTAAACTTTATTATTTAGTAAGTAGTGAAGTTTTAAAGCTTACAAAAGAGATTGAATCACAAGCTACAAAATCTCAAATACTAAGTTTAAGCTTTTTATTTGTCTCTTTTGTAACATTAATCAGTCTTTTATTTGTATTAAAAGTTATTGTTTCAAACCAACAACAAAGTTTTAATAAATTAAAAAAACAACAAAATATCTATAAAGTTTTAAATAAAATAAATAAAGTTATCTTAAAAATGCCTACGAGAAAAAAACTTTACAATAAACTACTTGGCACTATTGTAAATGACCAAAATATATCTTTAGGACTTATTTATAAAGTTAAAAAATCTCAAAGAAAAATTATGCTTATTAAAGGTGAAAATCCTGATAATATTTTTTTTAAAGAAGAAGAACCAAGTAGTTCAATCTTTAAAAAGGCAATAATTTCTAAGAAAAACATAATAAGAACTTCAAATATAGAAAAAGTAAGTGATATAAAAGAAGATTTTTTTAAAACAAGAAATTTCTCTTCAATTGCTGTATTTCCAATAAGAAAATTTGAGAAAGTTACTGCTCTTATGGTTTTGTATTCAAAAAACAAAAACTTTTTTGATAATGAAATAGAAATTTTATTTAATAAAATGATTATCGATATGGAGTATGCTTTAGAAAAGATTGATTATGAAAAAACAAAAGCAAAACAAGAGGAGCAATTAACAATCGCATCATATGCTTTTGAATCAAATGAACCTATGATTATTACAAATAGCGAAGCAAAAATTATAAATGTAAACCAAGCATTTTGTAATGTTATGGGATATGAAAAGGGTGATATTCTAGGTAAAAATCCAAATATATTTCGTTCTGATGAGCATTCAAGTGAATTTTATAAACAAATGTGGAATTCAATACTAAAAAAGGGAACTTGGTCAGGAGAAATTTATAATAAAAAGAAAAATGGTGAAAAAATACCTTTAAAAGCTACAATTACTGCTATTAAAGAAAAAGATGGAAGTGTGAAACACTATTTATCTCAATACAATGATATAAGTGAACAAAAACTAAAACAACAATATTTGGAGTATCAAGCAACACATGATAGTTTAACTGCTTTGCCAAATAGAATGCTTTTATTTGATAGAATTGAACACTCTATTAATAAAGTTTCAAGATATAAAAATTATGGTGCATTGATATTTATCGATCTTGATAATTTTAAAACTATAAATGATACTTTAGGTCATGAAACAGGTGATGTTTTGTTAAAAGAAGTCTCAAAAAAACTGCAAGAAACAGTTAGAAAAGAAGATACTCTTGCTAGAATTGGGGGAGATGAGTTTATTGTTTTAGCAGATTTTATTGGAAGTGATAAAGCTAGTGCAAGAAACAATATTCAAATTTTAGCTTCTAAAATCAAAGGTTCATTAAATGATATAAAAATAATAAATGGATATGAAAATATTTCAACACCTAGTATTGGAATAACTTTATTTCATGATAGTACATTTAGCGTACAAGAACTAATCAAACAAGCAGATACAGCTATGTATATGTCAAAGCGTTTAGGAAAAAACAGAATCTCTTTTTTCGAATAAAATAATCTTAAATATATATTAATAAAAAATAATAGTTTTATAAATTAAGAAAAAATCACTTTTAAGTCCTTTTAAATAGTTAATATCTAATGAAAAAATCTTGAATAAAAGGATAACAAATGGGGAAGTATAGTTTAAAAACAAAATTATTAACTTTGATTTTTATTAGTGTTGGAATCTCTTTTGGAATATTAGGGTTCCAAAATGCAATTAATTCTTATGAATCTAAGTCTGCTTTAGTTAAAAATAAAGAGATGAACAATTCAAAAAATATTGCAGAGTATTTAGATGTATATTTCAACTCTAAAATTACAGTAGTTAATACAATCGCAAAAAATTTAGAAAAAGAAGAGATGAGTGTTCATAATCAAAATATATTCAAAGCACTAGAACTCGGAAAGAGTGCAGGGGAGTTTAGTCTGTTTTTTCTTGGATTTGCTGATAATGGTAATGAAGTTAAATCAGGTGGAAAAACTCTAACTTTAGAAAAAGATAATTTTGATGCTAGAAAAAGACCTTGGTTCAAACAAGCAGTGAAGAAACAAGCACTTGGAGTTACGAAACCTTATTGGGGAAAAACTTTAAATACTTATGTAGTAACTTTATATAAACCAATTTATAAAAACAGTAAGTTAGTTGCAGTTTTAGGAGCAGATATTGCTTTGGATGTATTAATAAATAAACTATCTTCTGCTGATATTACTGAGGGTGGATATGCATATGTTGTAGATAGTAACGATGGAGAGATTTTAATTCATAAAGATAAAAAATCAATGGGAAAAACTAGTAAGTTTTTTAATGGAATGAAAACAAATAAAGAGGGATATCTTGTGGATGAAGAAGAGGGGATTGAACAACATATTTTCTTTCATAAAATAAAAACTTTAAATTGGGATATTCTTATTAAGGTTCCAGAAGAGCATATCTTTGGACAAATTAAAAAAGATATTCAAAAAACAGTGATTTTATTTATTGTTTTATTATCTGTGATTTTATTTATTTTATATCTATTTTTGAATAAAGCTTTAAGTCCTTTAGGAAAATTTGAAGATGGTCTTTATTCATTTTTTAGCTACTTAAAAGGTGAAAAGAAAACTATTGAAAAGTTAAATATAAACTCAAATGATGAGTTTGGAAAAATGAGTAAAATAGTTGATGAGCAAATGCAAATTATTGAAACTTCTCATAAACAAGAAGAACTTCTTATTCAAGAAGTAAAACAAATTGTTAGAAGTATAAAAGATGGTAACTTGTCGTGCGAGGTTACAAAAGAAACTTCAAATTCATCATTAAATGAACTAAAAGATATTTTAAATGAGATGATTAAATCTATTAGAATGGATGTAAATGATGATATTGTTCAAATTAAAACAGTGTTAGAATCATATTCACAACTTGACTTTACAAATGAAATAAAAAATCCAACAGGAAATATTGCTATAAAAATCAATCAACTTTGTGAAATTATAACAAAAATGCTTCAAACAAATAAGCTTAATGGTGAGCTTTTAAATGAAAAATCTCAACTTCTATTAGAGAATGTAAACCAGTTAAATATCTCTACAAATGAAACTGCTGTATCTTTAGAAGAGAGTGCTTCTGCATTAGAAGAAGTTACAAATACTGTAAAAGCCAATACTCAAGATATTAGAACTATGACTAATTATTCAAATGAATTAAGTCAAGCTATAAATGAGGGTGAAAAACTTGCAAGTTCAACTGCTAAAGCTATGGATGATATAAATGAAGAAACAAAACTTATTGTTGAAGCAATCACTGTTATTGATCAAATCGCTTTTCAAACAAATATCTTAAGTTTAAACGCAGCAGTAGAAGCAGCAACAGCTGGTGAAGCTGGAAAAGGCTTTGCAGTTGTTGCAGCTGAAGTGAGAAACTTAGCAAATAGAAGTGCTCAAGCTGCAAGTGAAATAAAAACTTTAGTTGAAAAAGCGACTTCAAAAACACACAATGGAAAAGTTATTGCTGATACTATGATAACAGGCTATAGTAAATTAAGTCAAAATGTAGAAAAGACTACACATATTATTAGTAATATTTCAACAGCTTCAAATGAGCAAAAAATTAGTATTGAGCAAGTAAATGAAATGGTTACTAAAATTGATGCTCAAACTCAAGAAAACTCAAGAGTTGCAGGAAATACTCAAGATATTGCTAAATCAAGTTCAAATATTGCATCTGAAATATTAAAAAGTGCTAGTGATAAAAAGTTTAAAGAAGATTAATTAAAGTTGTTCATAAAGAGTTTTTACTCTTTATGAATCTCTAAATTGCTTTTGATTTACTGTATTTAGTATCTCTTTAGCTACACTTGATGTATTTGTTGCTATATCATGTGTTTGACTAGCAACAGATGCATTGCTTTGTGTTTGTTGATCAAGTCTAGTAATTACATCATTGATTTGTTCAATGCTTGTTTTTTGCTCTCTTGATGCATCAGAAATATCAGTAATTGCTTCTGTTGTTTTTGATATATTTTCATTCAATGAGTTATACCCTTTTATCATATCCCCTGCAATTACTTTACCCTCATTTGCTTTTAAAGTCGCATTCTCAACTATCGTTTTAATTTGATTAGCTGCTTCTGCACTTCTACTTGCAAGGTTTCTAACTTCTGCTGCTACAACTGCAAAGCCTTTTCCAGCTTCACCAGCTGTTGCTGCTTCAACTGCTGCATTTAGTGAAAGAATATTTGTTTGGAATGCAATTTGGTCAATTACAGTAATTGCTTCTGCGATTGCATTAGTTTGCTCATTTATTTCTTCCATTGATTTAGCAGTAGAGCTTGCAAGTTCATTACCTTCTTGAATTGATTGTGTTAACTCTTGTGAATGTTTTGACATATCACTAATTCTATTTGTATTGTTAATAATTGTACTTGTAATCTCTTCAACTGCTGCTGCTGTTTCTTCAAGTGAAACTGCTGTATCATTTGAAGCTTTATTTAATATATCAACATTGTGTAATAAAGTATTTGAACTCTTTTCTAAGTTGATACCATTTAATTTGTTTTCTCTTAACATCCCATTTATGATTTCACATAAATTGTTTAATCCTCTTGATACTTTTCCATCTGGATTTTCTATCATATTTACAAAGTTTAGATTTGAATACTCTTCAAGAACATTTAAAATTGGGTTGATATCACTATTTACATTCTCATTAATAGTTCTTATCATCTCATTTAAAATGTCTTTTAGTTCATTTAATGATTTATTTGATGTAGATTTATTTACTAATACATCAAGTTTTCCGTTATTGATATGATTTACTACATCTTTAACTTCATTAATAAGTTGTTTATCTTCTTCAAAGCTAGTTGCTACATGTTTCATCTCTTTATCAATAACACTTGCCATATTTCCAAACTCATCTTTTGTTTGAATATTTAACTCTTTAATCTCTTCTTCTTCACCTTTTAAATATTTGAAGAAAAAGTTTAATCCCTCTTCTAGAGTTTTTATTGGTGCAAGAAGTTTTATTAAACTAAATAGTAATATTGATAATATTATAATAAGAAGAACAACATACAAAATAACTTCTTTTATAACACTTGCAAAAATCTCTTCATATATTTCAGCTTTATTTAACTGTATCATTAAATGCCATTTAGTTAAATCAACTGTATTATAAGCAGCTAATAACTCTTCACTTCCAAGAGTTGCTTCTCCAAAATCTAAAGTATTTGATGTTTTTATTTGTTTAAAAACTGTACTCTCTTTTTTTAGTATGTCTTTATTTTTATGAATAAGAATATTTCCTTCTTCATCAACTAAATAAGCAAATCCAGTCTCTTTTAACTCTACTGTTAATACTGTATCAACAATAGTATCAATAAATATATCAGAACCAACTACACCAAGAACTTTACCCTCTCTAACATATGGTGTATAAACTGTAACAACAAGTTTTTTAGTAGTTACATCAACATATGGTTTAGAAACCCCAGAAGTTTTTTTCTGTATTGCATCTTTATACCATGGTCTAACTCTTGCATCATAGTTGTCTTTTTCTTTATTTAAAACTTTTCCATTAGCTAAAACTAAATCTCCTGTACTTTGTAAACCTATATATAAATCCACAAAATTACCTGATTTTTTACCTAATAGTAATTTTTCAATTAGTTGTTTATTTGTAATATCTAAAGTATTTTTATCAATTTCTTCAGCTACTGCTTCTACAATATCAACTTTTGATTGTAAGAAACTATTTATATATCTTGAGCTTTCTTTTGCTAAATCTAACTCTTTTTGTTTGATTGTATTGTACTGTGCATTGTATTCATTTGTTGAACTAAATATCCCTAGAGCAATAAATGAAAATGACACACTTAATAATATCAATATCAGAAGCTTTGTTTTTATACTGTTTGTTTTCATGACACTTCCTTTTGTTGTTGTTTTTTAACTATACTGTAATCTTAGCTAAAAAAAGTTGTAAAATAGTATCATTTTGTATAAAAACTATATAAATTTTGAAAAAAAATCTAAATATAATTTTTTTGTGAGTTTACATTTAAAGTGTCATTATATGGTTATTTTAGTTTTTGTATAATAAAAAAAAGGTCAAAACATATAATGTTTTGACCTTTTTATGTATCTATAAAATCTGTAGTTTTACAAATTATCCTAAGAATGGGTTTGCATATAAAGCAATCATAGCAATTACTAATGCATAAATAACTTGTGCTTCGATCATCGCTAATGCAATGAACATTGTAGTCATTAATTTTCCACCTAAACCTGGGTTTCTAGCAGTACCAGCAATTGTTGCAGCAGCAGTGTTACCCATACCAATAGCACCACCTAATGCAGCAAGACCAAGTCCAATCCCAGCAGCTACTACAGAGTAAGCTTTTAAAGTTTCGTTTGCAACTGCACCATCAGCAGCGAATGCAGCACCAGCAATAGCTAGCATTAAAAGAACGATTTTTTTCATTCTATATTCCTTATTATTTTTTATTTTCAAAGTCTGTTCGGATAGCGTAACCTTAGAATAACTAAAGCAACCTAAACATAAATGCCTAGATTTCCCTACTTATCACTTTGAGTGACAAGATTATACATGAGAGTTTATTAAATTTTCTTTAGTTAGTATGTAAAAAGATTATAAAATTACAAAATGTAACAAAGCATATTACTAATTTGATTTTTTTAAAAATTGCAGTATAATCTTTAAAAAAAACAAAGGACTTACATGAAAAAAATTTTTCTTTTTTTCTTAGCATCTTTATTAATCTTTCTAGGTCTTTTATATGGTCTTTTATTTACTCCAGCAGGTAACTCTTTAGTAGCTTCATATATACAAAAAAGCGCAAATGAAAATGTTAATGCCATTTTTAAAGTAAAAGAGTTTAGTTTAACAACTAGTAAAATCAAGTTTGTTGCAACAATTGATGAAAATTCAGAAATTGATGTAATTGGTGATTTGGCACTATTACAAAAACGAGTTGATTTGAATTATGAAATAAATATCAAAGACTTATCAAAACTTGAAAAATTCACTAAACAAAAGTTAAAGGGTAACTTTTATACAAAAGGTACAGTAGCTGGTGATGAAAAACTTACTAAAATTAATGGTATAAGTAATATTTTTGATAGTAGTACATCTTATGATATAAAGCTTAAAGATTTTAAACCAAGTGATATAAAGTTTTTGATTACCAATGCTAAAATTAAGGATATCTTATATACTTTAAATCAGCCTTCATATGCAAATGGATTGATAAGTATTGATGGTAAAATAAATAATCCAAATATTGCAAGTCTTGATGGAATTATTTCAACAGTAATTACAAATGGTCAAGTAAACAATGAAATAGTAAATAAAGCTTTTAATCAAAACTTGATGGTTCCTTTAACATTTAAAGGTGATATTGTTACAAATCTAGAGCCAAACAAAGCAGTTTCGAAAATTGATTTTTTTACTTCTATGGCAAACTTATTAGTAAAAAAAGCAGTTGTTGATTTGAAAAGTATGAATATAAATAGTGATTATTTACTAAGTATCCCTGATTTGATAAATTTGTATGATCTAACACAAACAAAAATGAGAGGATCAATAAATATAGATGGTGATATTGAAAAGACAGCTACACTAATGAAAGTCTCAGGGGCTTCAATGCTTTTAGATGGAAGTTTAGATTTTACTTTATTAAATGATGATTTAAAAGCTGATATAAAAAATATAGATATTCAAAAATTAAATCATATGATGTATTATCCTGATTTTTTTACATCAAAAGCAAATGCTAGCTTAATATACAATATTAAAAAACAACAAGGTGATTTAGTAGCAACTCTTTCAAATGGACAATTTTTACCAAATGAGTTCTCAAAATTAATAAATACATTTGCAAAATTTGACATCACAAGAGAAGTTTATGAAAGTATTGATGTTAAAAGTACTATTAATGAAAAATTAATTAATTCAACTATTGATATGAGTAGTGATTTAACACAACTTAATGTAACAAAAAGTGAAATTGATTTAGATAAATCAACAGTTGATGCATTAGTAAAAACTCAATTAAAAGGGGTTGAGTTTGATACTTTTATAACAGGAGATTTAAAAAGTCCAAAAGTTTCGGTAGATACAACAAATCTTTTAAAACTAAAATTAAAAAAAGAGAGTGAAAAAATTATAAAAAAACACTCTAAAAAACTTGAAGAAAAACTAACTGAAAAGTTAGGAGAAAAACAAGGTAAAAAAACTACTCAAGAGATAATCGAAGGATTTAGAAAATTCTTTGGAAATGAATAAAAATAATAAAATAGAGCTTGACTCTATTTTATTATTTCTTTGAAAATACTGCTTTTATATATACATTATTCTATTTTGATAATCATTGTCACTTTTAAGTTACTCTTAAACTACATTTTGTTTTAATTTCATATTGATAATAAATATTAAAATTAAAAAAGGAAACATAAATGACATTTACAAAAACAAAAGTTCTTGTAGCTTCTCTTTCACTTGCTGCTACACTTGCACTTACAGGTTGTGCAACTTCACAAGTTAATGCAAGCAATAATCAAGTAACTGCCCAAGAGTTATTAACTTCTTATTCAAATATTGCTTTAGCTAATTATAATGATGCCTTAAAAGATGCAAAACAATTAGATAAAGCAATAAATGATTTTGCTAATAACCCAACACAAGTAAATCTCGATATTGCAAAAGCAGCTTGGTTAAAATCAAGAGAATCATATGGTCAAACTGAAATATTTAGACTTTCAAATGGTCCAATTGATGCAGAAGAGGGTTGGGTAGCAGAAGCTTATGGTGCTTTAGAAGGACAAATAAATGCTTGGCCACTTGATGAAAATATGATTGATTATACAACAGATGCAAATAATAAAAGAACATCTGGAAATATTATTGATACAAAAGGTAAATTTAATCCAGGTGGTGAAGAAAGCACAGTTGTAAATGTAAAAGATATTACTGTAGATGCACTAACTGCACTTAATGAAAATGGTGGTGAAGCAAATGTAAGTACAGGTTATCACGCTATTGAATTTTTATTATGGGGACAAGACCAAGATTACTCTAACTTTGTAAAAGATTCAATTACAAATGGAGCATTAGTAGCTGGGCAAAGACCTTTAAGTGACTTTACATCTGATAAAGATTCTAAAAGAAGACTTGACTATTTAAAAGCTTCTAGTGAAAAAATTGTTTCTGATTTACAAACTGTAACATCTGCTTGGAAAAAAGAGATAAATGGAAATACAGGTTTATATCAAGCTGCACTTTTAGGAAAACTTAAAGGTGAAAATGCATCTAAAAATATTGATGAAAAAACAGCATTAAGACAAATCTTTGCTGGTATGGGTGTATTTGTTAAATCAGAACTTGCAAATGAAAGAATTGCAGTTGCTGTATTAACTCCAAGTGAAGAAGACGAACACTCTTGCTTCTCTGATAATACACACAGAGATATTGTTGCAAACTATAAAGGTTTCAAAAATGTATTAATGGGAACATATAATGGAATGTCATATGGTAAAGCTCCAATTAATATGTTAGAAGGTGAAACTAAAGATAGAATTTTAAATCTTATGGCTTCAATTGAAGATAAAATTGCAAACATAGATGCAATTGCAAAAACTTCAAGACACTTTGATTATCAAATTAGACCAAATGATCCACAAGCAAAAGTTATAGTAAAACTTAAAAATCAACTAAGAAAACTTGGTGATGAGATGGTTAATGTAGCTAAGGCAAATGGTGTTGAATTATCAAATGATGATGTTACAGATCCAGAAGAAACAAAAATTTAATTTTTCTGTAAAAAAAGTAGTATTATTAAAAAGTCTTGTAGCACTATTTGCTACGGGACTTTTTGCCGTTAATAATGCGTCTGATATTTACACTGAAAAATTAAATAAAAATAGTATATTTAAGCCAATAAAAGGGTTAAATAATAAACAGTATGATCAATATATCTTAGGAAAAAGTTTTTTTAGAATTCCTTGGGTTGAATCACCAAGTGCTACAACTGCAAGAGATGGTCTAGGGCCTTTATATAATGCAAACACATGTATTTCCTGTCATCCTGCAAATGCTCGAGGAACTTTATATAAAAAAAATAGTAATAATCTTTCAAGAGCTTTAGTTGTAAGACTTTCTATTGCTTCTAATAATACTCAAGAACATAAAAAGTATATGCAAAAGAATGGTTTTGTTCCTGAACCAAACTATGGAGCACAATTATCAATAAATGGTGTACATGGTGTAATGTTTGAGGGAAGACCTAATTTAAAGTTTGAAGAAGTAAAAGTTACTTTTCCTGATAAAGAAGTTGAAACTTTATTAAAACCTACTTATCTTTTAGAAGATTTAAACTATGGAAAACTTCATAAAAATGCAGTCATATCTTTTAGACTTGCTCCAACACTTATGGGAATGGGATTAATTGAACTAATATCAGATGAAGCAATTTTAGCAAATGAAGATATTGATGATAAAAATAGTGATGGTATTTCAGGAAAAGCAAATAAAGTATATTCTCCTAAAACAAACAAGATTGAGTTAGGAAGATATACTTGGAAAGCAAGTGCTGCAACAGTTGTCGAACAAGTTGCTGGTGCAATGCACAATGATATGGGGCTTACAACGCCTTTTTATCCACAAGAAAATTGTACAAAAACACAAAAAAAGTGTAATGAAGCACCAAAAGATATGAGATATGAGTTTGATGTTCCTCAAAATAGACTAGATGCGGTTGAGTTTTATTTGTCGAATCTAAGGGTTTATAAACCAAAAGAAGATGAAGAGTTCAAAAAAGGTCTAGAACTATTTAAAAAAGTTGGATGTGCATCTTGTCATATTAGCAGTTTTGAAACAAAAATAGGAACAATTAGACCATACTCTGATTTTTTACTTCATGATATGGGTGAAGAGTTAGCTGATGGAAGAGTTGAGTTTAAAGCAACAGGAAGTGAGTTTAGAACACCTTTACTTTGGGGATTGGCACTACATGAAAAAATCAATGGTGTAAAGCCAAGACTTTTACATGATGGAAGAGCAAGAACTTTTCAAGAAGCTATTTTATGGCATGGTGGCGAGGCTTCTAAAGTTAAACAAACATATATGAACTTACCAAAAGAAAAAAGAGAAGAATTAATTAAATTTTTAGGAAAATTATAATGAGAAAAATCGTTTTATTATTGGCATTTGTAATCTCTTTTGCATTTTCAAATACATTGACAAATATAGTAAAAAATATATCACTACCAAATGTAAATAATGCAATAGAAGATTTAAACAATTTAAAAAAGAGTTATAGCAAAGATGATTTTAAAAAACTTGTAAAATCATGGAAAAAAGTACAAGCAGTTTATCTAGCTGGAACTATCAATGAAGACTATATTGATACTCCAAGATATGTGGATATTTTCCACTATGGAAATGAAGATATTACTGTTCAATTAAATAGAGCTATAAAATCAACTGATGATGCAAAAATAGAGCTATTTAGAAACTCTACAAAAAGTATCAATGCAGTTGAATATATGCTTTTTAAAGATAAAACTTTGTCAAAAAGAGATAAAGAGCTTTTAGATGTTATGTTTGAAGCAATAAGTTCACACTTAAATGATATAAAAAATGTTTATTCAAACTTTTTAAAAGGTGAAGAAAGAGATGAAAAATGGGGAAATGCAGCTATTATTAATATCTTGATTGATTCTACTTATAAACTAAAAGAGTGGAGAGTTGGTGACCCAGCTGGATACTCAAGAAAATATAAGGACAATCCAGATAATAAAAGAGGTGAGTACTATTTATCAAAACAAAGTTTTGCAGCAATTAAAGCAATCTTAGATGCACACAATCAAATTATAGGTGAACAAAAGTATAAAAACTATGCAACTATGGCTATTGATGGTGGAGCAAAAAAACAAGTATTTCAAGTAAGAAAAGCTTTAGATGAATCATATAAAGAGTTAGCAAAACTAAAAAAAGATGATTTTACAAATGCACAAGCACTATTTGAAGCTTTAAGTAAATTTCACAATACTTATTATCTATCACTTATTGAAGAGTTATCTGTAACTGCAAAAATTTTAGATGCGGATGGTGACTAGTGGACTTTTTTGCACTTGAGTATTTTATCAACCCAAACAAAAGAATATATTGGGGATTTTTACTAAGTTCTTTAGTAATTACATTTATATATATTTATTTGAAGAAAGATAGTAATTCTAAAATACTATTTTCTTCAAAACTTTGGTGGCACCCAAGTGCAAGACTTGATTATAGTTATTTTTTAGTTTCTTACTTTATTAAACTATTTATGATTTATCCTGTGGTTATAAGTGCAAAAACAATAGCTTTAGAAGTTAATTATACTATGAGTGAACAATTTGGATATTTTTTTACAAACTCATTTTCTTATGAAACTATTATGATTTTGTATACAATCACACTTTTTACAGTAAGTGACTTTACAAGATACTGGATACATAGGTTTTTACATACAATTCCATTTTTATGGCACTTTCATAAGGTGCATCATAGTGCAAAGGTCTTGAATCCTTTGACTTTTTATAGGGTACATCCTATTGAAAATATACTTTTTGGATTTAGATACTCAATAAGCATAGGGCTTGTTACAGGAGTGTTTATTTACTTTTTTGGAGCAATGCTTAGTGTATATGATATTTTTGGAGTAAATGTATTTGTATTTGTGTTTTCACTACTTGGCTCAAACCTTAGACATTCACATGTGAAATTTAAATATTTTTCATGGTGTGAAAAATGGCTAATTTCTCCTTATATGCATCAAATACACCATAGTACAAAGCATTTGGATAGAAACTATGGTGGATATTTGGCTATATGGGATAGGGTATTTAATACCCTTACCTTATCAAATGAGGTAAAAAATATAAAATTTGGACTAAGAAAGGAACAAATGGGTGATTATGATTCTTTATTGAAGCTTATTTATACGCCTTTTTTAACTTTACTACAAAGGAAAAAGATATGAGATATCTAAAAATGATTGGTTTTTCTTTGATTGCATTGATAATAGCAGGATGTAATCAAACACCTACTATGTCAAAAAAAGAATTGGCAAAACTACAACTAGAAAAAGAACAATTAGGTAAAATTCTATTTTTTGATAAAAATTTATCTAAAAATAGAACTCAAAATTGTGCAACATGTCACAATCCAGAAAGAGGGTTTGCTGATGATAGAGATAATGGTGTAGGAAAGATGGCATCACTTGGAGATGACAATAAATCACTTGGAGATAGACAAGCTCCAACAGCATCATATGCTATGTTTTCACCAGTATTTCACTATGACAAAAAAAATAAAAAATATAAAGGTGGACAATTTTGGGATGGAAGAGAAGGAACACTAGCTGGACAAGCAGGTGGACCACCATTAAACCCAGTAGAAATGGGAATGCCAAGTAAAGAAGCTGTTGTAAATAGACTTAAAGAAAATGAGTATTATATACAAAGATTTAAAGAAATCTATGGTGAAGATATCTTCAAGTCAAATGAAAAAGCATTTTTTGCTATGACTGAGCTTATTGAAGCTTTTGAGATGACTAAAGAGTTTGCACCTTTTGACTCAAAATATGATAGATATTTAAAAGGTGAATATGACTTAACAGTATTAGAAGATTTAGGGCGTTCAATATTCTTCTCAAACAACAATAACTCTTGTGCAAATTGTCATGTATTAAAAGGTGAAGATAAAAAAGGTGAAACTTTTACAAACTATGAATATCACAATATAGGAACACCAATAAACCATGAATTAAGAGCCAAAAATGGAACAACTGCAATAGATAATGGACTTTTAAATAACCCAGCTGTAACAGATGAAAAACAAAAAGGTAAATATAAAGTTCCAACACTAAGAAATGTAGCAGTTACAGGACCATATATGCACAATGGTGTATTTAAAGACCTAAGAACAGTTGTAGAGTTTTATGATAAATACAACAATAAAGATAGAAAAATAAATCCAGAAACTGGTAAACCATGGCAAGATCCAGAAGTAGAAGAAACAATCTCACTTGAAGATCTTAAAGCAAACAAACTAATAGATAGAAAAGTAGAAGCACTTGTAGCTTTTATGAAACTACTAACTGACAAAAGATACGAACACCTACTAGAAGAAAACGAAAATAAATAATCAAAAGGTTAAAGCCTTTTGATTATTTGCAATTTAATTTTATAAATAACAATATTTTTTAAGAGTTTTGAAACCAAGTGGCTTATATACTTTATTTATAAAAGTAGGGAGAGAACTATGAATAAAAAAAGAGTTTTGATAACTGGTGGAAATAAAGGTATTGGTTTAGCTGTATCAAGAGCTATGTTAGAGCTAGGACATGAGGTTATTATGCTTGCAAGGGAGTTTGAAACTTGTCCTTTAGTTGGGGTAAAAGATGTAACTGCTGTTGAGTTTGATTTATCAAAGCTTGAAGATTTACCAGCACTTGCAAAAGAGATTGGTGATATTGATATTTTGATAAACAATGCAGGTTATATGCAACCTAAATATACATATGATAATTATCCTGTTGAAGCAAGAAATGCTATTATGAATGTGGATTTATATGCTCCTATTGAACTTATGAATCTATTTTGTGAGCATATGAAAAAGCAAAAATACGGAAGAATAGTAAATACAGCTTCAATTGCTGGACAAGTAGGGCATCCTGATGTTTGGTATGGTATTGCAAAAGCTGGACTTATAAATGCTACAAAAATCTATGGAAAACTTTTAGGTGCACATGGTATTACTGTAAATTGTGTAGCTCCAAGTCCAACAGAAACAGATATGCAAAAAGATAATTCAGAAGAGAGAAAAAAAGAGTTTAAAAAGACAGTTGCCACAGGTAGATTTGCTCAGCCAGAAGAAGTAGCAAAAGCAATTGTTTGGTTAGCAACAGATTGTCCAGAATATATCAATGGTATTTGTCTTGATATAAATAACTGCTCATATCCAAGATAAAAAAATAGCTAGAGTTATTCTAGCTATTTTGATTGTTTAGTATCTAGCTTAAATCTTAAAGTTTTGTAAACTTTGCATTTACACCTATTATTTGATATTTAAAACCATAGCCATAATCAACATCTGTATTAATTGTCCCTATAACTTCTACTTTGTCACCTTTTTTTACTTTTTCATCTGCATTTGGTGATCTAAAGATTATAGAGTCATTTGTACCTTTGATTTTAACCCATGTATTTCCAAGTACTTTATTTGATACTTGTACTACTTCACCTTGGATTTGTACATTTTTATTTTTAAAGGCATCTTTTTTTTCAAAAAGTTTTGCTATTGTTGTTTTGATTGGTTTATCTTTTGATATTACAATTTCATCAAATTTTGGATTAGGTTTTTCACCTTTTGTCATCTGTCCATGAATCCCATGCACATTATTTGTACCGTGAATTGCTTTTTTTGCATTTGGCATCTCTGCAAACATAACTTTTTCAAATGTTCTATTTAATGCAGTACTTTTAAAGTTTGTCATCCACATTTGTTCACTAATTTTAATAGTTTCACCAACTATTACTTTTGTAGCTGGAACTGCTGCCCAGTAATTTTTATTTTTTTCTTGAATTTTTACATATGTATAGCTACCCGCATCTTTAAATTCTAAAACTTTTCCCTCATGGATTGTGTCTTTCTTTGCAAAAGCTGTATTTACACTCAATAATACACCAACACAACCTATTGTTATTTTTTTTAACATTCTTTTTCCTTAGTAAAAATTGCCTTCCCTTGTTTGAATTTTATATTAATTAAACTTTATAAATTCTTTTTAGTATAGCTTTATAAAGTTTTGTTTATAATATAAAGACAAAACAAATAATTCTAAGGTTTTTAATGAAAATAAAATTCATTTTCTTTTTCTTTATATTTACTCTTTTTTCAAAACTTTTTGCACAAAGTATAGAAAATAGAATAGATTTAAAATCACTTTTTTTATTGTCATTGCATGGAGAAAAAGAAAAAAGTATAAAAAACAATAATTTAATAGTAAATAATAATAAATTTTTTATAGATAATCAAAGACTAGTAAATGGACTGTATTCTCAAAGTAACTATAATTCATTGACAGTTTTAATACAACTTTTATATACAAATAATCATATTTTAAAAAACAAAAAAAGCAAATATCTTTTAAATAGTGCATTATATGCAAAGCATGAGGGCTTAAATGAAGCTACTTTGTATGAAATAGCAAAGCTTTATTTTAAAGTTTTAAATTTAAAAAAACAATTACAATTAAATATGAAAAGAGAAAAACTTCTAAGACAAACCTTAGAATATGCAAAAGAAAGAGAAAAAATAGGTATAAATATCAGTGATGATTTAAAAAGTTTATACTTACAATTAAGAAATGTAAGTGTTGATAGAATAAAGATTTATGAAGAAAAAACTAAATTAAAACAAATGCTAAAAGTATTAGTTAAAAAAGAGCTTGATAATTTCAATTTAAAAGATTATGATTTAAAAAGTGATGAATTTTTAGTAAAAAATGAATCAATGATTTTTTATGTAAATACTAAAGAGAAACTAAATAGAGTTTCAAATAAATTAGCTTCAAAATACATAGATGAAAATATACAAATTACAGTAATGCAAAGTTTATTAAATAGTAAAAAAGATAAAGCAAAAGAAGATGAGTACACACAAGAACTTTTAAAAAAATCTAAAACTGTAGATGAAGTAATAAATGAGCATAAAAATTCAAATACAAACAAACCTTGGAATAAAGAGGATTTTGATAAGATTGTAAAAGAAAAGCTTCCTTTATATATCAATGCAAAGGTTACTTTAAAAAACAATCAAAATAAAAAAGAAGTTAAGAACTTAAACTTAACAATCAAAAATCAAAAATCAAAAATTCATAATACAATTTCTAAAAACTTGCACTATTTAATTTCAAATTACAAAACAATAAATAACTCAAAAATTTCAAATAAAAATGCTCAAAGAAATTATATATTAAATAAAAAGATGTATAGAAAAGGTGATATCTCTTTAGATGTACTTTTAAATGCACAAAAAAATATGATTATTTCTTTATTAAATGGATATAACGCTAGATATGAATACTTACAAGATATTGTAGCGATACTTTATAATACAGGAAAAATTAAATCTTTTGCATATGATGGAATTAAACAAGAGTTTGAAAATAGTATCTTTTAAGATAACTATTTTCTACGAATTTTTATATTATTTAGTATCTTAACTGCAAATAAAGTCATAATAGTTCCTATAATTATAGAAAGACTAATATTTTCTTTTAGAAAAATTGCACTAAATCCTATTGCAAAAAATGGAACTAAAAATATAAATGAACTTACTTCATTTGTACCTAGTTTTTCAATTCCTATAAAATATATACTTGTAGCAAAAGTAGTTGAAATAACTGCCAAAGATAAAATATTGAACCAAAAAATTCCATCGAAACCACTATAATCAATGGTTCTAACATCTAAAAAGAAAATCATAACTAATACATTTGAAATACAATACATATAAAAAGTAAAAACCATAGGGTTTGTTTTTGTAATTTTTGAGCTAACTATTGTCAAAACTGGCCAAAGTAGTGAACCTATTAAAAAATACATATTATATGTAGTAAAAATTTGTTCAGCACTAAAAGAGAAAACATTTAATATTGTAAGTACTCCAAAAGCTCCTAATACAAGTGCAAATATATCTTTTCTCAAAATCTTTTTAGAATAAAAAATTGCCATTATTATAAATGTGTTTATGGGAATAAGTGTAGTTACAAGTGCTCCGCCTAAACTAGCAGTTCCATATTTTGTTCCTAAAAAATAACATTTCATATATCCAATCATAACGATTGAAGCAATAAGTGCTAAAAAAAGGCTTCTTTTATTTATATAAAAATATTTTCGCGTAATCATTAAAACAGGTGCTAGTGAAATAATAGTAAAAAGATTTCTAAAAAACATAAGTTCATACTCATTTATATAAGCACTTAAAACCTTTGCATTTACCCAAGAAGCACCCCATCCAGCCATTGCTAAAACCATAAAAATATAAAAAATAGTTCTATTTGTTTGTGTCATATATCTTCTTTTTATTTTTAATATAACAAAAATAAAAATATAATTATAGAATAAAATTGCTATTTTTTATTTATTCTTGAGGGTGTGTAGCCATAAAGTTTTTTGAAGTTTCTTGTAAAGTGTGATTGGTCGTTGAATCCTACTTGTAAACTAGCTTGAGATAAACTTACATCATTTTTAATAAGATTGATTGCTTTATTTATTCTTTGATTTATAATAAAATTGTGAGGCGTTATTCCAAACTCTTTTTTAAATACTCTTAAAAAATGGAATTTACTCATATTTGAATTTCTTGCTAATTGTTCTAGGTTAAAATCTGTATCAAGATTATCACATATAAATTCATAACTATTTTTTATAACTCTTTTGTCATCAAAAATATTTTCAAAACTCTTTTTTGTATGAGAAGTATAATTTAAAATCAAGTAAGACAATGCATCTACTAAACTACTTTGAATAAGTAAGATGTCTTCATTATTATAATAGTTCATAAAAAAATTATGCAATTTAAAAAATAGTATTTTATCACTAAAAACATGTTTCTGAAAAATTGGTATTTTCTTTTCAAAAAAGATATCTTCATATATATTTGAAAGTAGTTCTACTTTTGGATAAAAATTTGAGTGTGACCAAGCACTTGATACTCCTCCATGAAGTTCCCCTGGATTATTTACCCTTGATGTATATCTAAAAGAATCATATTTTTGATTAGTGTTAAAAGATTTTAATACCCCTTCATAAGTTATTCCAATAGTATAAGTATCATGAAAGTGTTTTGAAAAGTTGTTATTTGAAAGTTTTACACATTCAAATGTTGTATCTTTTAATAATTTATTCATATTAAAATTCTAAATTAAAGTTGAATATAGAGTTATTTGTCTAAACATTCTGGACAAATACCTTTTATAATAATATTATCAATCTCATGCTTTGCTAAATTAAAATCAATATTTTGAGATATACATTCAATATTCGAACACTTGCAACAAATAAAGTGTGCATGAGGATTGTTTTGAATCTCATAATATCTTTTTTTGTCATTTGATTCAAAGCTACTTATTATATGTTCATCTTCAAATTTTGTTATATTTCTGTAAAAAGTTGCCTTATCCATAGAAAGATTATTTTTTATATCATCATAACAAATAGGTTTATTTGAATTCATAAGTATCTCAAGAATTGCTTTTCTTGCTGTTGTTAATTTTAAATTTTTTTCATTTATTAGTTTTTCTATATTCATAACAAAGATTATATCGATTATTTTTTAAAATATTATTAGAAGATGCAACTAAGTTGCGTTAAAGTTTTTATATATTATGATTCCACAAATGCAACTCGATTGCAAAAGGAGAAAAAATGAAAAAGTTATTTATTGCAATTTTGGCACTAAGTAGTGTTGTTTTTGCAAAAGAAGTTACAGTGAGTATTTTGCCTCAAAAATATATAGTTGAAAAGATTGCAAAAGATAAAATCGATGTAAATGTTATGGTTAAGCCAGGGTTTTCACCTGCAACATATGAACCAAAAACTTCTCAAATGAGAAAACTTGCAAAATCAGAAGTTTATTTTGCTATTGGAGTTCCTTTTGAAAAAGTTTGGTTAGAAAAATTTAAAAATGCAAATGAAAATTTAAATATTATAGATACATCAATAGGAATAAAAAAACTTGCAATGGCAAAACATGAGCATCATGATGAAGATGAACATGACCATGAAGCACATCACGACCATGAAGATGAAACTCATGAACACTCAGGTTTAGATCCACATATTTGGCTAGATCCTATTTTAGTTAAAACACAAGCAAAAAATGTTTATGAAGTATTAGTTGATATTGATTCAAAAAATAAAGATTTTTACAAAAAAAATTATGAAAATTTTATAAAAGAATTAGATGAGCTTTATTTGGAAATAAAAACTATTATAAAACCTGTAAAAGATAAAGCATTTATGGTATTTCATCCATCTTGGGGATATTTTGCTAAAAGATTTCATTTAGAACAAATTGCTGTTGAGGTTCAAGGAAAAGAACCAAAACCAAATCAATTAGTTGACTTAATCAATGAAGCAAAAGAGCACAATATTAAAGTTGTATTTGTAGCACCGCAGTTTTCTCAAAAAAGTGCAAAAATTTTAGCTTCAAATATCAAAGGTGATGCAGTTGTGATGAATCCACTTGAAGAAAATTTAAAAGAATCATTAATAAAAACTGCAAAACAAATAGTAAGTTCGTATAAGTAAAAATGCTTAAAGTTTTATTTTCTTTTATACTTACACAAAGCATAGTTTTTGCTTGTGCTTTGTGTAGTGTTTACTCTCCCCAAACAAAAGTAGCTATTAATGTAAACTCAACAGATACAAAAATTAAATCAATTGATGTTAAGTGGGTTATTACAAAAGAGTTTACTGACCAGTTAAAACAAATATATGATACAAATTTAGATGATAAACTTGATGAATATGAGATGAAGTTTATTCAAAAAGCCTTAGTTGATTATGCTTCAATTAAAAATTTTATGACACATATCTCATATGGAGAAGTTATAGATAAACAAAATTCTGATTTAGTAAAAGTAAGCTCTTATGAAGCAAAAATAATTGATGGAATACTTCACTTTTTTTATACTATTGATGTAGATTATGATATAAAAAATGATTATGCTTTATATATTAAAATAAACGATGATGAAAATTATTTTGTTTTGCTATTAGAAAAAAATTATCTTAATTTTAAAAATAAAGCAAAAATTTCTAAGATAGTAGATACCCAAAGTGTAATATTTCATATTGCAAATGCAACAACTTATGAAAAAGCAAAACATACAGAAGAAAAAATTGTAAAAAAAGAAGAAATAAAGAAAGAAGATTTAAAACCAAAACAAGAAAAAGAGCAAACTTTACTTGATAAGTTTGTTCAAAAAGTAAAGAAATATTTAGTTGCAGTACAAAAAGGTGATAATCTAGCACTATTTACACTTCTTTTTGTTTCTTTTATATATGGAATAATTCATGCCTTAGGTCCAGGTCATGGAAAAACTTTAGCATTTTCATATTTTACTTCAAACAAAAGTTCATACTCAAAAGCTTTTATAATTTCACTTGCCTCAGCATTTGTTCATATAATAGGAGCTTTAATACTAGTATCAATTTCAGTTTTTATACTTCAATCTGTATTAAATAGCTTTGTAAGTGATAGTGTGAAAATACTTACTCAAATTTCAGCTGTTATGATAATGCTTTTAGCTTTTTATATACTACTTCAAAAGTTAAATAACAAAGGTTGTTCTTGTAGTTCGTGTAGTACAAAAAACAGTAATGCCATATCTTTTAGTACTACAAACAATAATACCTTACTTAAAGCAAATGATAAAATTGATTTTCAAAATCTAAAAAGAAAAAAAAGAAGTGATTTATACTTTGTATTAACTGCTGGTCTTATTCCTTGCCCTGGTACAGTGATTTTATTTATATATGCGTTTATTTTGAAAACATATTTTGCAGTACTATTAGCCTCAATTGCAATTAGTTTTGGTATGGGACTTGTGATATTTGCAAGTTCATTTTTAGGAGTAAGCTTACACAAACTAAGCTCTAAATCACATAGATTTACATATATATTAGAGATTATTTCTCCTATTATTATGTTTATTCTTGGATTATTCTTACTATTTAGTTCTAACTCATTATAAGACTAGTTTTTCTAGTCTTATAGTATTTACCCTTTGTTAAGGTTTGAGGGATATAATTTCGCATATTTTATATGAGGTCTAAAATGCTAACAACAAAGCCAATAAGGGTTTTTTTTAAATATGCTATTCCTTCTATCTTAGGTTTATTAGCTATTTCATCTGCTGGAATTATTGATGGATATTTTGTAGGAAACTATGTAGGTCCTACTGCACTTGCAGCAATGAATATGAGCTATCCTATTATTACTATTATTATAGGTTTTTCATTTATGTTTGCTGTTGGAAGCAGTGTAATTTGTGGAAAATTAATGGGAGAAAATAATCTAAAAGAAGCAAATAATATCTTTTCAAAATCTATAATTTTTATTATTTTTTCATCTATTTTATTGGCATTATTACTATATTTTAATTTAGATAATATTTTTAGTTTATTTAATGCAAAAGAGGATTTAAAAAATCTTACGGTTAATTATTTATCAATAATTGTATTTTTTATGCCAATATTGATGGTTGCAATTGTACTTGATTTTTTTGTAAGAGTTGATGAACAACCAAATTTAGCCTTTCTTGCATTAGTTTCAAGTGCAATAGCTAATATAGTTCTTGATTATATTTTTATAGTTGAGTATGATCTTGGCATACAAGCAGCTGCATATGCAACTGGTATATCCCAAGTTTTGATTTTTTTTATATTATTTCCTTATTTTCTATCAAAAAAATCAAGCTTTAGTTTTATAAAACCATATGGAAATTTTAGCTCAATTTTTAAAGCAATGAAAAATGGCTCTTCTGAGTTTATAAATGAATCATCAGCAGGTATTACAGTAATTATTTTTAACTATATAATGCTACAAAAATTTGGAACTTTTGGAGTAACAGCTTATACTATAATTGGGTACTTTATTACTGTTAGTTTGATGATAAATTTTGCAATAGCAGATTCAATGCAACCTGTGCTTAGTAAAAACTTTGGAGCATTAAATTATCTAAGAATAGGTAAATTTTTAAAGATTGCTTCAATTTTTTTAATTTCTATTGCAGTAGTTTTAGTAACTTTTATCTTGAGTTACCCAGATGTTTTAATAGAACTTTTTTTAGAAGGTGAACATAAAAAAGATATTGAAAATCTAACTTTACAATTTATATATTACTCATGGCCAGCTTTTTTATTTTCTGGAATTAATATATTGATTACATCATACTTTACTTCAATTCAAAAACCATTTTATTCTATTATTATTGCAATATCAAGAAGTTTTATTTTTCCAATATCTTTGATAATTATATTACCTATTTATTTAGGAAATATAGGGATATTTGTAACTTTAGCACTTAGTGAATTTTTTACTTTTTTAATTGCTATTTATCTATTTTTGAAAAAAAGAGAGAAAATGCCTACATCTTTAATAATAAATTAAATTATTTTAAACTAAAATACCATAAATTATAATTAGGTTATAAAAATG